>Ga0209166_10000130_pt1 | contig 97055 bp, 79 predicted proteins | sample Coa_R1_3_FD_187151 | JGI IMG/M metagenome (GOLD analysis project Ga0209166, IMG submission 187151) | Surface soil microbial communities from Centralia Pennsylvania, which are recovering from an underground coalmine fire - Coalmine... | ecosystem: Environmental > Terrestrial > Soil >...
CCGGAATCCATCGCGGTATTGACCGCGCGCTTCAATTCGTCCGGCGAGGTCGCATTCACGCCGACGCCGCCGAAGGCTTCCATCATCTTGTCGTAGCGCGAGCCCTTGACGAATACGGTGGTCGCGGGGTCGCTGCCGGCTGAATTGACATCGGTGCCGCGATAGATGCCGTCATTGTTGAAGATGACGACGCAGACCGGCAGCTTGTAGCGGCAGATGGTCTCGACCTCCATGCCGGAGAAGCCGAATGCGCTGTCGCCTTCGATCGCAAGCACCGGCTTGCCGGTCTCGACGCTGGCTGCGATGGCATAGCCCATGCCGATGCCCATCACGCCCCAGGTGCCGACGTCGAGACGCTTGCGCGGCTGATGCATGTCGATCACGCCGCGCGCAAGGTCGAGCGTATTGGCGCCTTCGTTGACGAGGATGGCGTCGGGCCGCTCCTTGATAACGGTGCGGAGCACGCCAAGCGCGCCGTGGTAATCCATCGGGGAGTTGTTGTTCATCAGCCGCGGCGCCATCTTGGCAACGTTGTCGTCGCGCTTGGTCTTCACGGCGTTGAGCCAGTCCGCCGCCGGCGCGCTCCAGTTGTTGCCCATGGCGTCCAGCAGCGCGCTGACGCAGGAGCCGATGTCGCCGACCACGGGCGCCGCGATCTCGACATTGGAGTCCATTTCCTTGGGCTCGATGTCGACCTGGATGAATTTCTTTGGCGCTTCGCCCCAGGTCTTGCCCTTGCCATGCGAGAGCAGCCAATTGAGGCGGGCGCCGATCAGCATCACCACGTCGGCGTCCTTCAAGACGGTCGAGCGTGCAGCACCTGCGCACTGCGGATGCAGGTCGGGCAGCAGGCCCTTGGCCATGCTCATGGGCAGGAACGGCGCGCCGCTCTTCTCGACGAAGGCCTTGATCTCGTTGTCGGCCTGCGCGTAGGCCGCGCCCTTGCCGAGGATGATCAGCGGGCGCCTGGCGCTCTTGAGCACATCGAGCGCGCGCTTGACGGAGGCGGGGGCGGGGATCTGCGCCGGCGCCGCGTCGATCACCTTGACCAGCGATTTCCGGCCGGCGTCCGCGTTCATCACCTGCGAGAACAGTTTGGCGGGAAGATCGAGATAGACGCCGCCCGGGCGGCCCGACACGGCGGCGCGGATGGCGCGGGCGAGGCCAATGCCGATGTCCTGGGCGTGCAGCACGCGGAACGCCGCCTTGCACAGCGGCTTTGCGATCGCGAGCTGATCCATCTCCTCATAGTCGCCCTGCTGCAGGTCGACGATCTCGCGCTCGGACGAGCCCGAGATCAGGATCATCGGAAAGCAGTTCGTGGTGGCGTGCGCGAGCGCGGTGAGGCCGTTGAGGAAGCCGGGCGCCGACACCGTGAGGCAGACGCCGGGTTTCCTGGTGAGAAAGCCCGCGATCGCCGCCGCATAGCCCGCATTCTGCTCGTGACGGAACGAGAGCACGCGGATGCCGGCGGCCTGCGCCATGCGGCCGAGATCGGTGACCGGAATGCCCGGCACGCCATAGATCGTGTTGATGCCGTTGAGCTTCAGCGCATCGATGACCAGGTGGAAGCCGTCCGTGAGTTCCTGCTCGGCGCCCGCTGCTTCGGTCTTGGCGGCGGTATTCAGCATGGGCTGGTTCTCCCTGATCCTGTTTTTCGAGGACGAGTTGATCGTCTTCTGCTGTGAAAAGTTCTTGCCTAAACCAGATCCTGGCCGTGCGCTTCGACGAAGGCGGCAAGGCCAAGCGTGTGGTCGCGCGCCCGCTTCTCGGCCAGCTCGGTATTGCGCTCTTCCAGCGCCTCGATGATTCCAAGATGCTCCGGCAGCGAGGCGGCGATGCGCTCGGTGCGTCCGATGGTGAGCTGGCGATAGCCGCGCACATGCAGGAGGATCTCGTTGGTCATGTCGACCAGCGTCGGCGATTCCGACAGCGAGATCAGCGCCTGGTGGAAGGCGATGTTCGCTTTCGAATATTCGTCGACATGGTCCTGGGGCAGGCGGTCCTTGTTGAAGTTCTTGAAGAAGTCGCGCAGCGCCGAGATGTCCTTCTTGCGCGCGGTGGTGGTGATCAACCGCGCCGCCATGCTCTCGAGCGCCGCCCAGGCGCGGATCATGTCGACGATTTCCGCTTTCGTCCGGCGCACCACAATGATCCCGCGGCGTGGAACCGTCTTCACGAAACCGTCCTGCTCCAGCATCGCGATCGCTTCGCGGATCGGGGTGCGGCTGACGCCGAGCCGCTCCGACAGCGCGCGCTCGTCGAGCATCACGGGCTCGGGCGTCGCATAGATGTCCATCTTGAGGATCGCTTCCTTCAAGGCCTCATAAGCCTTGTTCTTGAAGCTGGTCTCCGGGGCGATCCTGACAATTGCAATATCTGCCTCGGCCATGGGTAGTGGCGCCTTGGTTGGTTTCCGGTTGCTCACGACGATCTCCTTCAGGGGAGTCGTCTTTTACCTCAAAATATGTATCGTGATTTTTGGCATACCAGATGCCAGAATGTCAAGCAGCCTTATTTTTCAGCGTTTCCGCGTCCACACTGCTTGACAAGGCTCTCTCTGGCATACCAAATGCCATAAAAATAGACCGTCCCAAGGAGGAAGCGATGTTGTCGAAATCCAAAGACGCCGTTCGCAAGGTTCTCGACCAGGTCAAGGCGGAGAATCGTGCGAGCTTGACCGCGCCCGAAGGCAAGCTCTTGTGCGACGTCTATGGTATCCCGGTTCCGCGGGAAGGGTTGGCCAAATCTGCCCCTGAGGCCGCCAAGATGGCCAACGACATCGGCTTCCCGGTGGTGATGAAGATCGTCTCCCCCGACATCCTGCACAAAACCGAAGCCGGCGGCGTCATGGTCGGCGTCAAGACCGCAGGCGAGGCCGAGAAGGCCTACGACACCATTCTTGCCAACGCGAAGAAATACAAGGCCGACGCCAGGATCGAGGGCATCCAGGTGCAGCAGATGCTCGCCGGCGGCACCGAGGTGATCGTCGGCTCCATCACCGACGGTTCCTTCGGCAAGCTCGTGGCTTTCGGGCTTGGCGGCGTGCTGGTTGAAGTCTTGAAGGACGTCACCTTCCGGCTTGCGCCAGCGACCAGGCAGGACGCGCTGTCCATGCTCGACGGCATCCAGGCGCATGAGATGCTCAAGGGCGTGCGCGGCGGCGACCCCGTCAACCGCGATGCGCTCGCTGACGTCATCGTGAAGGTCTCGCAGCTTGTCAGCGACTTTCCGGAGATCGTCGAGCTCGACCTTAATCCGGTTTTCGCCACCAGGAAGGATGCGATCGCCGCCGACGTGCGCATCGTCGTCGACTTCAATTACGTGCCGCGGCCCAGGCCGCGTCCGACCGAAGAGATCGTGGCTGCGATGAACCGCATCATGCAGCCGAAGGCGGTCGCCGTGATCGGCGCCTCCGCCGAGGACGGCAAGATCGGCAACTCGGTGATGAAGAACCTCATCAACGGCGGCTACAAGGGCGAGATCCTGCCGATCCATCCCAAGGCGGACGAGATCCTTGGCTACAAGGCCTATAAGAGCGTCAAGGACGTACCCGGCGTGATCGATGTGGCGGTGTTTGCGATTCCCGCCAAATTCGTCGCGGGCGCGCTCGCCGAATGCGGCGAGAAGAAAATCCCGGGCGCCGTGCTGATTCCGTCGGGCTTTGCCGAAGCCGGCCATCCCGAATTGCAGGCCGAGATCGTCGAGGTCGGCAAGAAATACGACGTTCGCCTGATGGGACCGAATATCTACGGCTTCTACTATACGCCCGCCAGTCTCTGCGCGACCTTCTGCACCGCCTATGACGTCAAGGGTCATGCGGCGCTGTCGTCGCAGTCGGGCGGCATCGGCATGGCGATCATCGGCTTCTCGCGCTCGGCCAAAATGGGCGTCTCCGCGATCGTCGGTCTCGGCAACAAGTCCGACATCGACGAGGACGACTTGCTTGCCTTCTTCGAGCAGGATCCCAACACCAACCTGATCGCGCAGCACTGCGAAGACTTGAAGGACGGCCGCGCGTTCGCCGAAGCCGCCAAACGCGTGTCGAAGAAGAAGCCTGTCGTGGTGCTCAAGGCCGGTCGCACTTCGGCCGGCGCGAAGGCCGCTTCGTCCCACACCGGCGCGCTTGCCGGCAACGACAAGATCTACGAGGACGTGTTCAAGCAGTCCGGCGTGATCCGCGCCCGCAGCTTGCGGCAACTCCTGGATTTTGCGCGCGGCGTACCGGTGCTGCCGACGCCGAAGGGCGAGAACGTCTTGATCATCACGGGCGCAGGCGGCTCCGGTGTGCTGTTGTCGGACGCCGTCGTGGACAACGGCCTGTCGCTGATGCCGATGCCGCCGGATCTGGATGCGGCCTTCCGCAAGTTCATTCCACCGTTCGGCGCCGCCGGCAATCCCGTCGACATCACCGGCGGCGAGCCGCCGATCACCTATGTCAACACCGTCAAGCTCGGCCTGTCGGACGAGCGCATCCACGCGCTGATCCTGGGCTACTGGCACACCATCGTGACGCCGCCGATGGTGTTCGCGCGCAACATGGTCGAGGTGAAGAAGGAGATGGAGGCCAAGGGTTTTGTGAAACCGATCGTGGCGTCGCTCGCCGGCGACGTCGAGGTCGAGGAGGCGGCCGAATATCTCTACCAGCACGGCATCCCGGCTTACGCCTATTCGACCGAGATTCCGGTCGAGGTGCTTGCCGCCAAATACAAATGGGCGCGCGGAGCGGGCCTGCTTTAAGGCCTGTAACGGGATCGACGGCTTGAAAATCCTTGCGGTACTTCACGCCGCGGGGATTTTGTCAGTGCGCCTTGCTGTCAGTGAGCCTTGTTATCAGTGGGCCTTGGCGTGCTGATGCAACTGCATCAGCCGTTCGACAATAACGGCGAGTGCGAAGCCGGCGAGGGCGGCAAGCGCGTCGACAACGAAGTCCTCGAGCCGCGCGTGCCGTCCGGGCACCAAGAGTTGCAGCAGCTCGAGCACGCCGGTCAGAACAACGGTCAGGCTCGCGACCATTGGCCGCTGCCTTGGATAGGCAAGTGCAAAGGCAAGACCGACCAGGACGAAGGCGAGCCCATGCTCGCCAACATGCGTAATGGGGGCATGCGGGCGGTAGGCCGGCGGCCCCAACGTGGCGAAAGTGACGGCGGCGGCGAGCAGCCAGGCGAAAAGCCGCAGGAAGATAGTCATGGTCATGGGACCGCCATAGCACATTTGCCGCCAGGGTGGCCTTACGCTTCGTTCACGATATGCGTGTGGTTAACGCCTTTGGTCACAGCGGCTGCCGCACGCCCATGCCGTGCATAAAGCGTTCCCGGATTTGCACGGGGTCGCGCGGCGTGGTTCCCACGCCCGGCTTGTCGTCGATACGCACGCCGATCAGGGTCGGGGCCGAAGCCGACATCGATTGCTCGATCAGGCGCTCAAAATCCTCCTCATCGGCGGCCCAGGCGCTATTGGCGATGCCGCTTGCGACCGCAACCGCCACGATATCGCTTACCGCCGCGGCCGGCGTCGGCTGCGCGCCGGTGATCTGGTAGATGCCGTTGTCCATCACGACCATCGTGAGATTTCTCGGCGCAAGTGTTGCGATCGTCGAGAGCGAGCCGAGCTGCATCAACAGCGAACCGTCGCCTTCGAGCGCGAACACGCGCCGCTTCGGCTGCGCCAGCGCAACGCCGAGCGCGATCGGGAAGGCGAGCCCCATGCTGCCCAGCATGTAGAAGTTCTGCGGACGGTGGCCGGCGGCCCACAGATCGAAATTGGTGTTGCCGATGCCGCCGATCACGGCCTCTTCGTTCTTGAGCTTGCCGATGAGGCGCGAGGTGATGTCGAAGCGGTTCATCACCTTGGTGTTGCGGGCAGGGGGGTTGCCTGTTGCGTTCATGGCGGCACTCACTTGTCGAACACCTTGCCGCCGGTCAGGAGCGGCGACAGGATCAGCGCCACCGGCGCTTGCGTGGTGATGGCTTGCTTGATCGAGCGGTCGACGATGAACTCGAACTCGTCGAGCCGGGTCACCGTATGATGCTCCATCGCCAGCGAGTCCAGCACAGGCCGCATGGTGCGGCAGACGAGCGACTGGCCGTAATTGAACTCGCCCAGCGTGCCGCGCTCGGACACGAACATGATGAGCGGGATCTGGTAGGGGATCGCGAGCGAGGCCAGCACGTTGGCAAGCGTCGCAAAGCCCGAGGTCTGCATCAGCACCGCGCCCTTCATGCCGCCCATCCAGGCGCCAGAGACGATGCCGACGGCCTCTTCCTCGCGCGCGGTCGGGAAGGTCGTGAAGAAAGGATCGGCGTGCAGGCTCTTGATCAGCGTCGTCAGCACGCGATCGGGGACATAGGGGACGAGCCGGATTTCGTTGCGCTTCAAGGTCTCAAGCACGATGCCGTGCCAGCTTTGCTCCTGCGCAGCCTGTGGCGAAATTCTTTGCTCCGCGACTGCCATCGCGTACTCCCTCATCCTTGCGACCATCGTTGAAGCCGGCCGTGCCTGGGCGCAACTTGACGCAGCGAGCGGGATTGTCAACATGCCGCGGAAAGGATGTGGTCTGCATTTCGAAGGCGTGCGAAGCCGTTCGTCCCTGTGCAATAAGAAAATTCCGCCGCCCGATGCCGGGCATCTCTTCTAGCTTTTTCAACAATCGACGCCGGATCCGGCAACGCGCGAGCGCATCCTGGGCGCCAATCCGGCAAAGCTCCACGGATTCTGAAAACTGAAAGCCGATCGATGACTGTCAACAACAAGCGCGTGTTCTACGTCAAATATCTCGCCCACCCAATCTACGCCGATATCCTCAAAACGCGCTCCGACGTGCGGTTGGACCGGCTTGAGAACGAAAGCCCGGAAAACGATTTCGCGCCGGTTCTCTCCTCCGCGCATGCCTATCAGATTGGCGCTGCGCGCGACGAGCTCGCGCCGCATTTCCATGTGCATGACGAGTTCCTCAAGCACACGCCGAACCTCTTGATCGTCTCGAGCAACGGCGCGGGCTTTGATCCCGTCGACGTCGACGCCTGCACCAGGGCAGGCGTACTTGTCGTCAACCAGTCCGGCGGCAACGCCTACTCGGTCGCCGAACATGCGCTTGGCATGCTGCTCACGCTGTCGAAGCGCATCATCGAGGCCGATCGTGCACTGCGCCGCGAGCGCGACGTCAACCGCAACGCGCTGATGGGCACGGAAGCGCAGGGCCGCACCATCGGCATCGTCGGCATCGGCAATGTCGGCCGCCGCATCGCCGAGCTGTGCAGCGGCCTGCTCGGCATGAAGGTGCTGGCCTATGATCCCTATCTGTCGGCGTCCGAGATCGAAGCGCGCGGCGCGGAGAAGGTCGAGCTTGACGATCTCCTGCGTCGCTCCGACTACGTCTCGATCAATTGCCCGCTGACGAAGGAGAGCCGCGGCATGATCGGCGCGAAGCAATTTGCGCTGATGCAGCCGCACGCCTATTTCATCACGACCGCGCGCGGCTTCATCCATGACGAAAACGCGCTGTTGGACGCACTGCGTGCGAAGACGATCGCGGGCGCCGGTCTCGATGTCTGGTCCAAGGAGCCGCCGGCGCCGGAGCATCCGTTGCTGCAGCTCGACAACGTGCTGGCGAGCCCGCATACGGCTGGTGTCACCCGCGAGGCGCGCGAGAACATGGGCCGGATCGCGGCCGAGCAGCTCCTCACCGCGCTCGACGGCAAGAGGCCGCCGCGCATCATCAATCCCGAGGTCTGGCCGCATTACAGCGAGCGTTTCGCACGGACTTTTGGCGTTGCCCCGAAATAGGACGGTCCTTGCGGAGAAAAATTTCTCCGCTGCTCCTTCTTCGAACGCAACAAAGCCACTGCCACTCGAACCGCGGATGGCAGTCCATTGCTATTTTTGCAGATGTCTCGACAGTCGGGTTGCGAGCGACCATTTTCCCTTGTGCGCCATAGCCTTAAGGGCGGTTCCGCCGCCGGCGCAGAAGGATTTTTGCAATGGAACGGGTTCGCTCATTGCTCCGCTCGACGCCGAAGCTCCGCCGGCGCATCGCCGAGCTCGTGGCGATTGCGGCCGCGAGCCTGCCCGACGCGGGCGCCTAAAGACTCTCGCAGAAGTACGGCATCTATTGGGGCCGGCGCAGCATCGCCGACCTGGAGCTTTGTGGCGCGGCGCCCGGATATCGGTCGCGCTGATGGATCAGCACGACGGCAATACGCTCGCGCAAATTACGCACATTCAATCTCCGCAAGGTTCGCGCTTGCCTGCACTCGCTGGCGCTGTGGTGGCGGCGTCGTGGGGCCCCCGCGCGTGAATTAAACTTGACTCCGGATCGGCTCCGATCAACTTTCCTCCCAGATTGTGGCGCCTGATCTCGATCAGCAAGGCTGGCGCCAGACCGGCCATGATAGGGAAAAGATACTGCCCATTCAGCGGGGAGGGTTCCATGTCAAGGTACGTTGTCCTGTTCAAGAAAGACGTGCTCGGCGGCAATGGCCGCCAGATCGAAATCTGCCAGAGTTCCCTCGAAATCGACGCGTTGAACGAGAACCAGGCTACCGAATTGGCCAAGAAGAAGTTCTGCGAAAGCGAGCGGCTGTGCGAGTGGTCGCTGCACGCCGATCGGGTCGAAGTCAGGGCAGCCTAGGCTGGACGCCGCGCCAGCGGCACGCATTTGAGCGAGAAGCGGGCGCCCTTGGGTTTGCGGTTTTCCACGGTCACATCGGCGGCGTGCAGCTCCGCAATCCGTTGCACGATCGAAAGCCCGAGCCCCGTGCTGCCATGCTTGCGGCGATCGCGCCTCCAGAAGCGGCGGAAGATCAGGTTCCGCTCGTCCTCGCCGATGCCGGGGCCTTGATCGAGCACGCTGACCGTGCCGTTTTCCTCGACGACGAACTCGACCGTTGATCCCGCCGCCGTGTGATTGATGGCGTTTTCGGCGAGGTTGAGGATGGCGCGGCCGAGCATTTCCGGATTGCCCCTGACCCAGACCGGTTGCTCCGGACCCGACAGCGCGACGTCCTTGCCCTGGGCCAGCGCGAGCGGCGCCACGAATTCGGCGACTTCGGTCGCCACTGCGTGAAGGTCGGCCTTCTGCTCGGGATCGATGACGAGCGTGTCGAGTTCGGCGATGTCCAGAAGCTGGCCGATGATGTGGGCCATGCCGTCGACGTTATGGAGCAGCGCCTGGCGCATGCCCTGATCTTCCAGCAGATCGATGCGCGTTCTCAGCACCGTCAGCGGCGTGCGCAGCTCATGGGCAGCGTCCGCCGTGAAGTCGCGCTGGATGCGGAATCCTTCCTCGAGCCGGTCGAGGCCCTGGTTGACCGCCGACACGAGCGGGCGCACCTCGCGCGGCATTTCACCGGTCGGCAGCCGCACGCCCGGCTTCGACGGCCCAATGTGCTCGGCAATTTCGCTCGCCTCGCGCAGTGGCCGCAGCGCACGGCGGAAGATCGCGATATCGGCCATCAGGAGAACGAGCAGGATCGGCAGCGTGATCCAGCCGACACTCCGATAGAAGTCGGCGACGATATCGTCGGTCAACACGTCGCGGTTGGCGAGATCCTCGCCGGCCTGGATCCAGACAGTGTGGCCATCGATGGTGCGCCTGACGCTGGCGCCCGACATGGTGGCGCCGCCGCGCCGCTGCTGCAGGAACGCGGTGCTCGCCCCGCGCGGATCGGCGGGAAACAGGGCAGCGTGATCCTCTCGCGACGAAAACAGCACGGTGCCGCGATCATCGACGACGGCATAGGCATAGCGGCCATAGGGCTGCGAGTAGAGGCCGACGAGATCGAGAGGAAGATAAAGCTTCAGTTTGCCGTCGGGGAAGGCGCTCAGATGATCGCCGACGGCCATGGCCTGCTCTTGCATCGACTTGTTGTGGATATTGTCGGTCGCATAGGAGAGCAGCCAGGACAATGCGAGCGACATCAGGATCGAGGTGATCGCCACCGCGACCACATGCAGAAAAACGATGCGCGAGATGACCGACTGGAATCTCGGCACGTTATTTTTCCTCCGCAATGAGGTAGCCCACGCCGCGAATGGTGTGCACCTGAACCCTGGCGCCGCGCTCGGAGAGTTGTTTGCGCAGGCGGTGCACGTAAACCTCGACCGCGTTCGAGGCGACCTCGCCGGAATGTCCGAAGATGTGATCCTCGACCTGCTTCTTGGACACGACGCGTCCCTTGCTGCGCATCAGCAACTCGAGCACCGCGGTTTCGCGCGCCGACAAGACCTGCGGCTCGTCATCGATCGAGGCCTGCCGGTTCTGCGTGTCGAAGGCGAGGTTGGCGATGCGCAGGCTCGAGCCGAGCAACTGGCCCGGGCGCCGCAATTGCGCCTCCAGCCGCGCGATCAATTCCTCCAGCGCAAACGGCTTCACCAGATAGTCGTCGGCGCCCCTGCGCAGGCCCTGCACGCGGTCGTTCAGGCCGCCGCGCGCCGTCAGCACCAGCACCGGCATAGGATTGCCGCGCTGCCTGAGCTCGCGTAACAGCTCGAGCCCGTCGCCGTCGGGCAGGCCGAGGTCCAGAATCAGGGCGGCGTAGAACGTCGTGGTGAGAACCGCGCGCGCTTCTTCGACCGTCGACAATACGTCGGCCTGGTAGCCGGCCGTCTTCAGCCCCTTGGCCAGGAGGTCTGCGAGCTCTTCATTGTCTTCCACGATCAACAACCGCATCTGGCAGTGCTCCACCCGGCGAGACCGGGATCGAATCGCCCCCCTTCGCTCGGCTCGATCAAGCAGCGCGAACCTCGCCACGCGGGGACTGTGCAAAAGATATTAACTCTCAACACGTTGAAAGGCGAAAAAATGTTAAGGCTCAAAGCCTTGAAAGCCGGTCTGTAAGGTGTGCGTAAGCGCGATGAATTAGGTTTCGCCGCGTGGAACGACCAGCTTGACTAACAGCGCAATTTGCGGCTTTCGAGCGCTGTTTGCCGGCGGAACGATAAGATAACAGGGTGAATATCTTGCTGAATGCGTCGAGGCGCTCACGATGGGTGCTTGTCATCGTGGTGGCGGTGGCCGGTGCTGCGCTGATCTGGGGCAGGGACCTTATCGGTCTTGCCGACGGTCAGACCAGCCGGAAAGCGCTTACGACGGCGAGCACCGATCGGTCTGCCGACACTAGTGGTGGCAGTGGCGGCGCCGCCGCCGAGCAGTCGCTCGATCTGTCCGAGAAGCAGACGACAGCGCTCAAGGTCGGCCCACTCGGCACGCATGAATTCCAAATCCAGAAGACGGCTGTCGGCGCCGTCGACTTCAACGAGAACATGCTGGTTCAGGTCTTTTCCCAGTATCCAGGCAAGATCCTGAAGGCGTTCTACAATGTCGGCGACGATGTGAAGCAGGGCGATATCCTGTTCACGATCGACAGTCCCGATCTTCTGCAGGCGGAATCGACATTGCTCGCCTCGGAGGGCGTGCTCGAATTGCAGAAGAAGACGCTGGCGCGCGCGACGGGATTGCTGAAGCAAGGCGGGATGGCGCAGAAGGACGTCGATCAGGCGACGTCGGATGAGCAGACGGCGGAAGGCAACTTCAAGGCCGCCCAGAATGCCGTGCGCATCTTCGGCAAGACCGATGCCGAAATCGAGCAGATCCTGATCAACCGCAAGGTCGATTCCACGCTGGTGGTCAAGAGCCCGATCACGGGACGTGTCGTTGCGCGCAATGCCGCGCCGGGATTCCTGACGCAGCCCGGCAACGCGCCGGCGCCGTTCTCGGTCGTCGACATCTCGACGATGTGGATGATCGCCAACGTCATCGAGACGGACGCTCCGGCCTACAAGCTCGGGCAGGAAGTGCAGATGACCGTGCCGGCTTACCCCGACAAGGTCTTCACCGGCCATGTGACGAATCTGGGGTCGACGATCGATCCGAACTCGCACCGCCAGCTTGTGCGCTCCGTGATCGATGATCCCGAGCATCTCCTGCGCTCGGGGATGTATGCGAGCTTTGTTGTCCGCGTGGGCGACCCCGTCACCTCGTTGGCAGTGCCGGCCGACGGCGTGGTCCGCGAAGGCGACGGCACGATGACGGTGTGGGTCACAACCGACCGCCGCCACTTCGTCAAGCGAACCGTGACCACCGGCCTCAGGCAGGACGGCTGGGTGCAGATTCTCGACGGCCTTCAAGCGGGTGAAACCGTCGTCACCGAGGGCGCGGTGTACCTGAGCAACAAGCTGCTGCTGGGCGAAGCAGGCTAAGCCGCAATCGTGCCGATTGAAAAGAACGACGACAGGTACGGCAGGTTCTCTTGATCAAGTCTCTCCTTGTATTCGGTTTGACGCGCAGCGCGATCATCGTGCTCGGCATCCTGGTATTTTGCGCGGCGGGGCTGATCGCGTTCACCAAGCTCAACGTCGAGGCTTACCCCAATCCCGCGCCGGTGATCCTCGAAATCACCGCCCAGGCCCCCGGCCTTTCCGCTGAGGAGATGGAGAAATACTACACGATCCCGATGGAGGTCGGGCTCTACCCGACGCCGGGCGTGGTCAATATCCGCTCCACTTCCTTTTATGGCCTGTCGTTCGTCCGCGTCACCTTCGCCTATGGCGTCGACTATTACTTCGCGCTCTCGCAGGCCCAGGTCATGCTGACGCAGAACGTCACGCTGCCGCAAAACCAGATTCCTCAGATCCAGCAATCGAGTCTGGTCGGCGAAATCTATCGCTACCAGATCGTGGGGCCACCGCATTTCGGCCTGACCAATCTCCGAACCGTGCAGGACTACATCGTGACACGGCGCCTGCTCACCGTCCCGGGCGTGGTGCAGATCAACTCCTGGGGCGGAACGACCAAGCAGTTCAACGTCGACGCCGACCTGGAAAAGCTGGAGGCCTACAATATCACGGTGCCGCAGCTCATTTCCGCGCTCGGCAACGCCAATATCAATGTCGGCGGCCGCGAGATCCAGATCGGGCAGCAATCGGTCAACATTCGTGGCATCGGGCTCGTCGACTCCGGCGGCGCCGACGACGTGACCAAGGGTTACAAGATCCGGGACATCGAGAACGTCGTATTGACCCAGTCGAACGGCCTTCCGATCCAGATCAAGGAGGTCGCAAAGGTCTCCGTCGGCTATGTGCCGCGGCTTGGCATAGCCGGAAGGGATCACCAAGACGATATCGCCGCGGCGATCGTCGTGATGGGGCGCACGCAGCACACCAACGACGTCATTCCCAAGGTTGAGGCGGAAGTCAAAAAGCTCAACAGCGATGGCAGCCTGCCGCCGGGCGTGAAGATCGTTCCCTATTACGATCGGACCTCGCTCGTCGGCGTGACGACGCACACCGTCCTGCACAACCTCATCTTCGGCTGCCTCCTCGTCTTCTTCATCCAGTGGGTGTTCCTCGGTGACCTCAGGAGCGCCATCATCGTCGGCATCAACATTCCCTTTGCGCTGTTCTTTGCCATCATCATCCTTGTGTTGCGCGGCGAAGACGCCAACCTCTTGTCTCTCGGTGCGGTCGATTTCGGCATTATTGTCGACTCCGCCGTCATCATGATGGAGAACATCTACCGGAATTTCCAAGCCAGCGCGGAGGAGCGCACCAGCCTGCTGCAGCGCCTCGCCGATGGCTATTGGGGACCGGACCCGACGTCGTCGAGCTCGCCTGGCGGTGGAGGGCAGCCCTGGCCCGAGCGGCTGCGCATGATCCTGGTCAGCGCGCTGCAGGTCGACAGGGCGGTGTTCTTCACCGCCGCGATCACGGTGACCGCATTCATTCCGCTATTTACGATGCAGGGCGTCGAGGGACAGATCTTCGGGCCGATGGCGCGCACCTACGGCTATGCGCTTGCCGGCGCTCTGCTTGCGACCTTTACGGTGACGCCGGTGCTCGCACGCTTGTTGCTTCCCCAGCACATCCAGGAGGTCGAGACCATTTTTGTGCGTGCCTTGCGCGCGAGCTATACGCCGGTCCTGAGATGGGCGCTCAGCAAGCTCAAATGGGCCGTGGTCCTGGGCGTGGTGTTTCTCGGCCTGAGCCTTCTTGCCGCCTCTCGGCTCGGCAGCGAATTCCTGCCGGCGTTGGAGGAGGGCAATTTCTGGATCAGGGCATCGATGCCGCCGACGATGTCGCTGGAAGCCGGAACCGAGCCGACCCGCAAGATGCGCGAGATCCTGCTGCGGCATCCCGAGGTCATCACCGTGGTGTCGCAACACGGTCGGCCGGACAATGGCAGCGATGCATCACCCTTCTCGAATGTCGAGCTGTTTGCTCCCTTGAAGCCGTTCGATGAATGGCCCGCGGGGCTCACCAAGGAGAAATTGACGGAGGAGCTGCAGAAGGAATTCGAGGAGGAGCTGCCCGGCATTAACTTCAACTTCTCCCAATATATCCAGGACAATGTCGAGGAAGCGCTGTCGGGCGTGAAGGGCGCCAACTCGGTCAAGATCGTCGGCCCGAATCTCGAGGTGCTGGAGAAACTCGGCGCGCAGGTGATGGCGGAGATGGCGAAGGTGAAGGGGGTCGAGGACCTCGGCATCTTCCACCTCATGGGACAGCCCAATCTCAACATCAAGATCGATCGCGAGAAGGCCGCTCGCTACGGGCTCAACACCGGGGACGTCAATACCGTGCTGCAAGCTGCGCTTGGCGGCACCAATGCGACGACCGTCCTCGAGGGCGACCGCACGTTTGCGCTCGCTGTGCGTCTCCTGCCGAAGTATCGCCAGAGCATCGATGCAATCCGCAACCTCAAGGTCGCCTTCAACACGCCGGGACCCGGTAACGGCTACGTCCCGCTCAGCGAGATCGCGGACATCTCGCTCGATACCGGTGCTTCCTTCATCTACCGCGAGCGCAGCCAGCGCTATATCCCGATCAAGTTCAGCGTGCGCGGGCGCGATCTCGGCAGCACGGTCGCGGAGGCGCAGGAGCGGATCGCCAGCGCGGTCAAGCTGCCGAACGGCTATCATATCCTTTGGTCAGGCGAGTTCGAGGATCTGCAAAAGGCCAAGCACCGGCTCTTGATCGTGATCCCGATAACGCTTCTGTTGATCCTTGTGCTGCTTTACGGCCTGTTCAACTCGATGCGCGACAGCCTGCTGGCGCTCGCCGGCATTCCGTTCTCTGTTGGGGGCGGCATCATCGCGCTCTACCTTGCCGGCCTTGATTTCAGCGTCTCGGCCGCCATTGGGTTCATCTCGTTGTTCGGCGTTGCCGTCATGGACGGTATTCTCAACATCACCTATTTCCGCGAGCTTCGCGCCAGGGGCATGGACGTGGCTGAAGCGGTGTTCCGCGGCGCCGAGCAGCGCATGCGGCCGATGCTGATGACGGCGCTGTCGGCCGGTGTCGGCCTGTTCCCGGCGGCGATCTCGCATGGTATCGGCAGCCAGGTGCAGCGACCGCTGGCAACGGTGGTCGTTGGCGGCATGTTCATAGGGCCCTTATTGTTGCTGGTCGTTGCCCCGGCGCTACGGCGGATTTTCCTGGCGAGGGATACAACACCAGCCATGGCATCTTCCGGACCGCCGGATGAAGCGGCGACCGATACGGACGCGATTTGATCAACGGGGGTGATGGACTCGTGCGTGTGAAGCGGATGGGGCGCACTGTTTCGCGGGGGTCGCTTGTGGCACCGCGTCGGGGGTCTTCCGGGAGGACGACCCGCGCCGCCGCATGGACGTTCACGGCTCTCCTGGCGCTGGCCTTAGCGGGCTGCGTCGGGCCGAACTTCGTGCCGCCGCCGGCGCCGGATGCCAAAGGCTACCTGCCGGGCCATCTTGCGGACGCCAGCGGCGGAGCCGGCGAAGGCTCCCCCGTCGCCTCCCAGCATTTTGTCAACGGCGCAGCCGTCTCGGCGCGCTGGTGGGCGGCGTTCAGCAACCAGCCGCTCAACGATCTGATCCGCCAATCGGTCGAGCAGAATCCGACCCTCCAGTCGGCCGAAGCCGCCATCAAGATCGCAAACTACAATGCGCTGGCCCAACGCGGCATCTGGTTGCCGCAAGTCACCGGCAACTCGACGAGCTCCGAAATTCTCAATTCCAATGCCGGGACCGTGTTCGGCGTCCCGCTGGACTCGGTGGATCAAACCCGGTTCTCGCTGGTCACCCATCAGCTCACGGTCAGCTTCATACCGGACATCTGGGGCGGCAATTTCCGCGCGGTCGAGAATCTCGATGCCGTGACCGAGCAGAACGTGTTCCAGCTCGAGGCGGCCTACCTCACGCTGACGGGCAATGTCGTCACCGCCGCGATCCAGGAGGCCTCGCTGCGCGGACAGATCGCCGCGACCGAGCGCGTCATCGCGATCGAGCGCCGCCTGCTCGGCATTCTGAAAGACCAGGAGAAGGCCGGTCAAGCCGCGCGCGCCGATGTGCTGGCGCAGGAAGCGCAGCTTGCCGCGGCCGAGCAATTGCTGCCGCCCCTCGCCAAGCAATTGGGGGTGCAGCGCGATCTCCTGACCGCGCTCGTCGGCCAGCTTCCCGCCGACGAGATCATGCAGAAGTTCGATCTCGCCCATCTCAAGCTGCCAACCAACCTGCCGGTCAGCCTGCCGGGCAAGCTGGTCGATCAGCGGCCGGACGTACGCGCCGCGGAAGCCGCCATGCACGCGGCAAGCGCCCAGATCGGCGTCGCGATCGCAGCGCGCCTGCCGAACGTCTTGATCTCGGCCAATGGTGGAACGTCCGCCTACAATTATGCCCAGGCCTTTACCCCGGGAACCGGGTTCTACACGATCGCGGCGGGCGTCACCGCGCCGATCTTCGACGGCTTCACCCTCTACAACAAGCAGAAGGCGGCGGAAGCCGCCCTCAAACAGGCGGAAGCCGTCTATCGCCTGGCCGTCATCACCGCGTTCCAGAACGTGGCCGACGCGCTTCGCTCGCTGCAAGCGGATGCGCGGGCCCTGAAGGCGGCTGTCCATGCGGAAGAGACCGCGAAAGCAAGTCTCGATATCGTCGAGCAGCAGCTAAAGCAGGGGCAGGTCAGCCAGGTGCAAGTCTTCAATGCGCAGCAGACCTATCTCAACGCTCTCGTGACAAAGGTGCAGGCGGAAGCCAATCGCCTCTCGGACACGGCGGCCTTGTTTGTGGCGCTAGGCGGCGGTTGGCCGACATCATGCAGGAGCCCGGTGTGGCGCCAATGCGCGCTGGGCGAAGCTTCGGTCACGCCACAACCCGTGGCTCCGCTCACGCTTCAACCGAGGACGTAAGCGGTCCGATAAGCCTACCAGACGACGATGGTGCAAAGCACTGCCAATGGCACCAGCACGGCTCCAAGATAAAGCCAGTTCCTATAGGCCTCGGTATCCTTTGGCAGAATAAAGAGATTGATGACGCACCATACGCAGACCGCAAAGCCCAGCATGATCCGAACCAGATCGCTTGGCGTATCGAGCAGTGTTGAGAGTCGCTCCATTTGGGGGCTGGCGACGATGGCGGTCAGCACAGCAAGCAGGAGGATAACGATTGTGCGAGCGACCAGGCCGGCCGTTCTGACAAAGGAAAACGAGCCTGGCTTCAAGCCCCTTCCTGCTTCCGTGGGCATTGCCTGCTTCCGATCTGCGCAAACCCGTGCGCTGGCCAAAATAGCAATTCGTACCCGGCGAACAGCAAGAAAATAAGCCGATCGCGTGGTGGCCACAAGAGACGAACTGGCGAAATTCCAAGTGGTTGTCCTGCTATCTTTCGTAGGGGGCCGCCGCCGAATCGCTTTCGGACCGCTGTGGCGCGCGAAACATCCGAAAGTCGATACGATGGTCCGCGGCTCGCGCGGCGCGACTCAAGCGATGGATGACCAGTGAGCACGCAGCGCGCTGTGGTTAAAAAATCGAAAGCGAAGGGATATGAAATTTCCAGATCGGCGCGGATGTTTGTTGTAGGATTTCCGCGAGCGGGCAGCAGGCAGGAGACTCTGGTGAAGCGTTCGATCGTTGCCGTGATGATGCTGGCCGGCGTGGTGGTTCCGGGCGCAGCGAAGGCGGGACAGGTTTACCGCAGCGCCATGCAGTCCTGCCTTGTCGAGGTGCTCTATTCCGAGGAGCTGCCGGTCGGGCTCGCCTTCCACCACACTTACCGCGCCACCTTGCGCGTCACACCGGCGGGTGGTCAGCCGTTTGTGACAACGGTTGAGCGAGAGATCCCATGGCAGGCGCCGCCGCCACGTCAAGGCCAGCGGCTCAGGATGGCCTGCGACCCGGCCTTGTTGGAGTCATCCTTCCGCCTGTTCTGAACGCGACAAGCCGCGTGGGCGGGCCTCGCCGGAGGCAGACGCGGTTTGTCGTCCTCCCGGCGTGCCGTCTCAATCGTGCTCGTAGCCGTAGACTTCCGGCAGGATGAAGATCGCGGCGAGAAGCCCGATCAGCGGGAAGATCGCAACGAACAGCGTGGCATTGGCCTGTCCGATCGCCGCGAACAGCGAGGGGAACAGGAAGATCGCAAGGAACGACGGCAGCTTCACGAACATGTAGGCAAAGCCGCTCGCCGTTCCCCGATATTCCGGCTTCGCCACCATGGTCGGAATGGTCATGCAGTTCGAGGCGTCCCAGTAGTGCCCCCACAACATGGCGGCCGCGGCAAACGGCAGGACATATTTGTGACCGGTGTAGAGCGCGGCCGCCGCGATCAGGAGCGACACCAGCACGATGGCAAAGCCGGCGATGCCGATGCCGCGATGGCCGATCTTTGGCGTCAGCAGCGGTCCGACCCAGCCCGACACCGCGGCGATAGAGAACAGCGCCATGGTCACGAGATTGTTGCCGAGCACACTCGCCACGCCGACCATTGCAAACAGCACCGGCAGGTAGAACGCGAAGGTCGAGAACTCGCTCGCCTGGGCAAAGCAGGCGATCCAGCCGTAGAGCGTGGCGCGCCAGCGGACCGGATCGGTGCGCAGATCGGCGAGGAAGGCGCTCGTCCGCGCCTTCGGCAAGGTAACGTCGTGGTCCGGCAGCATGTCGAGCGGGTCGTTATACATCTGCCGCGCCACCTGCTTGGCCTCGCGGAAGCGGCCCTGCTGCACCAGCCATACCGCGGTCTCCGGCACGTCGTGACGCATGATCAGGATGATGAGAGCGGGCAAGGCGCCGAGGCCGAGCGTGATGCGCCAGACGATCTCGTGGTTGAGATTGGCGATCAGGAAGATCGCGATCACCGCCAGCGTCAGCACCTCGCCGACCGCGAACATGAATTGCCAGCGATTGCCCATCACTTCGCGATCGCCCTTGGCCATCGACTCCATGATGTAGGTGTAGCCGGTCGAGATATCGCTGCCGAGCGGAATGCCGAGCAGGAAGCGGATGATGATGAGCGAGGTCACGCCAGGCACAAAGGCCTGGGCCAGCGCCAGCACGATGAACATGATCATCGTTGCGAGAAACATCACGCGCCGGCCGATCTTGTCGGAAAGCCAGCCGCCGATCAGCGCGCCGATCATGGCGCCGCCCTGTGTGCCCGCGGCCGCGAGCCCGAGCATGAACGGATCGGGTTGGTACTGATCATGGATGAAGATCAGGACAAAGGCGATGGAGTAGAGGTCCCAGGCCTCGACCAGGATCGAGGCCATCATCAGCCAGCCGACCTTGTTGCCCTTGGGGCTGTAGTTCTGGATCAGATGGCGAACCGCGCCTTGCATGATTGCCTGCTGCTGCGGCAGGCTTGCTGCTGTTGACATGTTTTTTCCCCGTATCGCTCTTGTCGTGTTTACGTTCCCGGCAACGGCTCGATGCTGCAATCGAGCAGGCCTGGGTCAATTCCGGATTCCATCGCCTCGAACATCTGATCCATGAAGTCGATCAGCGCGTCGCTGGCGGCAACCGCGCTCTCGAGGCGACGGTTGGCCACCGCATGGAGGATCGCCAGGTGGGCGTTGATGGTGCCGGCGAGATCGGTGTGTCCGGGCAGATGCTGGTGGAAGATGTAGCCGATCCGGCGGTAGATGGTGTGAAGGGGCCGCAGCGTATGCGCCAGGAAGGGCTCGCCCGCGGCTTCCAGGATCAGCGCATCGATCCGGCGGTCGAGCTTATTGAAGTCGTCGATCGAGAGCGTATCGTGCCGCTCGCGCAGCACGCGCTCGATATGGAGGGCCTGGTTGCGGTGGGAGAGGCTGGCGCGCTCGGCCGCAAGGCGAATGACGAAGCGCTCCATGTCGCGGCGAAGCGCAAGCAATAGTCGCTCACGCGCGAGATCGATCGGGGCGATCTGCAGGCCATGGCGCGGGTGGATGATGATCAGCGTGTCCGCGGCGAAGCGGTTGACGGCGGCATGCACCGGGGTGCGGCCGAAGCCGGTCAGGTGCTGCAATTCCTGCACGGTGAGCGCACGGCCGGGTTTCAGCTCGCAATTGACCAGCAGGTCCTCGATCCTCTGGTAGGCGAGCTCGAAGAAGTTGACGCGGTTCTGCCGCGCGGGCGCGCCGCCTTTGTCCGGATGCACGACTTCGAGTGCGTTCTTGCGCCGAGCCAATGAGGTTTCCTCCGGCCGCATCTGAAAAGCGCAGCCCTGACCTCACAATAAACATATTGTGATATATTACAAGGGTCGTTATGACTTTGCACTTGCGTCGGCCGAAAACGGCCGCGATTAGAACAGCTTAAGGTGCTGGGAGGAGGTTAAGCGTGAAGATCAAGTCGATCGAGACTCTGCGCACCGACGAATTCGCCAATGTGCTGTGGGTGCGTCTGCATACCGATGCCGGCCTGATCGGGCTCGGCGAGACTTTTTATGGGGCGGGCGCGGTCGAAGCCCAGATCCACGACACCTTCGCCGCGCGCCTGCTCGACCGCGATCCCCTGCGGATCGAGGCGATCCACCGCGACCTCCTCAATCTGCCGATGGCGCAATCCTCGACCGGCGTCGAATACCGCGCTGCATCCGCGATCGACATCGCGCTATGGGATCTGTTCGGCAAGGTCTGCGGTCAACCCGTGCACCAGATGCTCGGCGGACTCTGCCGCGACAAGCAGCGCATCTACAACACCTGCGCCGGCACCAGATATGTGCGCTCCACCAACATCCGCCCGGTTTCGAACTGGAGCCTCGGCGAAAGTGAAGGTCCCTACGAGGATCTCGACGGCTTCATGAACCGCGCCGATGCGCTCGCCGAAAGCCTGCTCGAGAGCGGCGTCTCCGCGATGAAGATCTGGCCGTTCGATCCGCCGGCGCAGGAGAACCAGGGCCTTTTCATCACCGCCGAGCAGATGAAAAAGGCGGTCGCGCCATTCGAGAAGATCCGCAAGGCCGTCGGCGACAGGATGGAGATCATGGTCGAGTTTCACTCGCTGTGGAATCTGCCGGCCGCCAAGCAGATCGCGCGCGTGCTGGAAGCCTACGGGCCGACCTGGTACGAAGACCCGATCCGCATGAACTCGCCGCAGGCGCTCGCCGAGTATGCGCGCTCGACGGACGTGTGGGTGTGCGCCAGCGAGACGCTCGGCTCGCGCTATCCCTATAAGGACATGCTCGATCGCGACGCCATGCATGTGGTGATGGCCGATCTCTGCTGGACCGGCGGGCTCACCGAGGGGCGCAAGATCGCGGCCATGGCCGAGACCTATCACCGCCCGTTCGCGCCGCATGATTGCATCGGGCCGGTCGGCTTCGTCGCCGCCATCCACATGTCGTTCAGCCAGCCCAACACGCTGATCCAGGAATCGGTGCGCGCCTTCTACAAGGGCTGGTACAACGAGCTTGTCACGACGATGCCAGTGATCAAGGATGGCTATGTCTATCCGATGGAGGGAGCGGGCCTCGGCGTCGATCTTAAGCCGGCGGTGTTCTCCCGCTCCGATCTCACCGTGCGCCGCACCAACGCCTGAAGGAATTGAAATGTCGACCAGTCTGTTCGATCTGTCGGGCCGTACCGCGCTCGTGACCGGCTCCTCGCGCGGGCTCGGCCGCGGCATTGCCGAGGGCATGGCGAAGGCCGGCGCGCGGCTGGTCATCAACGGCACCGATCCCGCGCGCGTCGAGGCGGCAGTCAAGGAGATGCGCGCCGCGGGATTGAGCGCGGAAGGCTCGGCCTTCGACGTCACCGATGAGGCCGCCATCGTCGGCGCCTTCGAGAGCTTCGACCGGGCAGGCATTGCGATCGACATTCTCGTCAACAATGCCGGCATCCAGCGGCGCAAGCCGCTGGTCGAGTTCACCACCGAGGAGTGGCGCAAGGTGATCGAGACCAATCTCACCAGCGCCTTCGTGATCGGCCGCGAGGCGGCCAAGCGCATGATTGCGCGCGGGCGCGGCAAGATCATCAATATCGGATCGCTCGGAAGCGAGCTCGCGCGGGCAACCGTCGGGCCCTACACCGCGGCCAAGGGCGGCATCAAGACGCTGACGCGGTCGATGGCAGTGGAATGGGCGGCGAGCGGAATCCAGGCCAATGCGATCGGCCCCGGCTACATGGCGACCGACATGAACCAGGCGCTGATTCAAAATCCCGACTTCAATTCCTGGCTGATGTCGCGCATTCCGTCAAAGCGCTGGGGACGTCCCGACGAGCTGGTGGGCGCGGCGATCTTCCTCGCGTCATCGGCGTCCGATTACGTCAACGGCCAGATCGTCTATGTCGATGGAGGGATGCTGGCCGCGATGTGATCGCAGCCGGCGGGAGGACCAATCATGCGCGCAGTCGTTATTCATGCTCCGAAGGACTTGCGGATCGACAATTTCCCTGATCCCGCGCCGGCCGCCGGCGAAGTACGCGTGAAAATCGCGGCCGGCGGCATCTGCGGCTCGGACCTGCATTATTATCACCATGGCGGCTTCGGCACCGTGCGCATCAAGGAGCCGATGGCGCTGGGCCATGAGATTGCCGGTGTGGTCGAAGCCGTCGGCAGCGGTGTTGCGCATCTTTCGGCGGGCGCGCGCGTCGCAGTCAATCCGAGCCGGCCCTGCGGGACCTGTATCCATTGCCAGGAAGGCATGCGCAACCAATGCCTCGACATGCGCTTCATGGGCAGCGCGATGCGCAATCCCCACGTGCAGGGCGGCTTTCGCGAGCACGTGACGGTCGAGGCCGCGCAGGCGATCCCGATTGCCGAAAAACTCTCGCTGGCCGAAGCGGCGATGGCCGAGCCACTCGCGGTGTGCCTGCATGCTGCGAACCAGGCCGGGCCGCTGATGGGCAAGCGGGTGCTGGTGACGGGCTGCGGCCCGATCGGTGCGCTGATGGTGGTGGTCGCGCGCTACGCGGGCGCGGCGGAGATCGTGGTGACCGATGTTGCGGATGCACCGCTTGCGGTAGCGCGCAAGCTTGGCGCGAGCCACGCCATCAATGTCGCCACGCATGCCTCTAACCTCGATCCCTGGCGTGCCGGCAAGGGAGTGTTCGACGTGCTGTTCGAGGCGTCCGGCAATCAGGCCGCGCTGCGGCTCGCGTTCGATCTGCTGCGCCCCGGCGCTGTCATCGTGCAGGTCGGCCTCGGCGGCGAGATGACGCTGCCGGTCAACGCGATCGTGACCAAGGAACTCAAGCTCCGCGGCACCTTCCGCTTCGATCCCGAATTCGAGCTGGCGCTGCGGCTGATGGGCGAGGGCCGGCTTGACGTCAAGCCACTGATCTCGGCGTCGCTGCCGTTCGAGCAGGCGGTCGAAGCCTTCGAGCTCGCAACCGACCGTTCGAAGTCGATGAAGGTCCAATTGACGTTCTAGTTGTCGAAGGCGCGCTTTAGAGGCAGTGCCCCGATCCGCGCTCGGGACAGAGTTTCAGCGCGTTGGAGACCGAGAACAACAGCCGCGCGTTGCGCATTTCGTTGTCGGGCGCGCGATAGCTGAGGGGGAAGGCGACGCCGATGTCGGCCCGCAGGTGGTCCCACAGGAAGAAGCGAACGCCGCCGCCGGCCGAGGTCAGCGCGAGGCCATCACCAACGCGATAGCCGTCGTTCCAGACCGCGCCCGCGTCGACAAAGCCATAGAGCTGGTAGCCCGCAAGGTAGCGGAAGTTCGGGTGCCGGTCGAAGCGCAGCTCGAACGAGCCGGCGAGCCCGTTATCGCCGGAGATTTCGGCCGCGCCATAGCCGCGTCCGAAGGCGGCTCCTCCGAGATAAAATTGTTGGGACGTGTAGAGCGGACCGGAGGCGGTCTGGCTCGCCATCGCGATCCTGGCCGACCATGCATCGTTCAGCGTCTGATAGCGCGTATAGTAGAAGTCGAGCACCGAGAAATTCGGCGCAGCCCCGAAGTGCGAGACGAAGTTGTCGCCGAACTGCGAGGCGCCGAAGATGTCGAGCCCTTGCCGGTACGTCGTCGTGGCGTAATTGGTGCCACCGAACTCATCCTTCAGCCGGTAGGCAGACGTCAGGCTGACGGCGCGGATATGATCCATGTAGATCGGTCCGAACACGTCGTTTTCGCTGACATTGCTGAACCCGGCGGCCGCCGTCAGCGTCAGCGTCGAACGCTGCGACTGCACGGGAACGATGCTGCCGTGGATTTCATAGGCTTCGGTGCGTGTGTTGTCGTTGGTGAGGCGGCGGTCGTCGCCGGGGTGGACTTCGCTAAAGAGAGCGGATCCGCCGATGCGCAAGCCGTCGGTGCCGACCGGCGTGTCATAGGCGATGCGGCCGAATCCCAGCTCGCGCGGGTCGTTGGCAATCGTCGAGAGATTGACCGCGAGCGTATCGCCCGGTCTCAAATACGAATTGAACGCCGCGGCGGCATAGGCCTGCCAGGGGCCAACGGCCGCCGAGCCCAGATTGTCCAGCCCCTGGGACGTATAGACGTGCCAGGTCTTCAAGGTGAGGACGAGACGGAACGAACCGGTCGGTCCGCCGATCTCCTCGATCGCAGAGTCGGTGATGCGCACGCCGGGCCGGCCGTTGATCAGCAGCAATTGCCGTTCCAGCGTCGCGAGCCGCGACGGATGTTCGGCCAGTACCGGGTCGAGCAACGGCCTGACGCCGAATTGCTCGGCGCCGTCACCCTTGAGCGTCACGTCGGTGATGCTGCCTTCGATCACCCGGATGCGCACACGGCCGTCGGCAATGTCCTGCGGCGGAACGATGGCGCGGCTCAAGTGAAAGCCGGCGGCGCGGTAGAGCTCGCCGATAGCCTGTGCGATCGTCGTAAGGTCGGCCTGCGACACCTGCCGTCCGAGATAGGGCCGGTAGCTGGCGGCGAGCTGCTCGGGCGGGATGACCGTAGCGCCGGTCACAACGACGCCGCGGAGCAGGAATTTCGGTTTGTTGTCCGCGGTGACGGTTTGCCGCGCCAGCGACGGCACCCGCAGGGACGGCCACGCGGGATGGCCATTTGCGGATTGCAGGTCCTCAAAATGTTTTTCGGTCTGGCGCGGATCGAAGCCGGGATTGGCCTGCTGTGCGTTCGCAGGTCCTGTGATCAGCGACAGCGCGAGCCACACAGCGGCAAAAAGGGTAGCCCAGTGTGGGACGACTGACGCTCGCGCGGTCGCCTCTCCGTAGAACCACGGAGGAAACTGCACGAACGCCCGGAAGAACCTTAGCCGCATGATTTTTCATAGATTTTTATGGTCAATGAATGGTTAATCCGGCGCCGGAAGATCGCGCGCACCACTAAGCGGATGTTGAAACTTTTCCGGTAGATGCTCGGGCTTGACGGTGAGAAAGCCCGAGGAATCACGATGCTCAGAACGAGTGGAATGTGCTTCGCCTTGACGATGGCGCTGACGTGTCTCGCAGGCGCGAGCGCGCTTGCCGGCGATGACGGCGTCTGGTCGGTCAGCAAATCTTCCGGCGAGGTGTGGATCAGCACGACCGGCGCGCAAGCGGCTTCGCTGAAGCAGGAAGACACGCTCAAGCCCGGCGACACCATCCGCACCGGACGCAACGGTCGCGTCCTTCTCACTCGCGGCGAGGAAACCATCCTGATCGCGCCGAACTCGGTGATCGGCGTTCCCGTCGAGAAGAAGGACGGGATGTCCACGACGATCGAGCAGCAGGCCGGATCGATTCTGCTGGACGTCGAGAAACGCAACGTCAAGCATTTCGAGGTCGAGACGCCTTACCTCGCCGCGGTCGTGAAAGGCACGCACTTCAGTGTCACCGTGACCGGCAAGAGCGCACACGTCGAGGTGCAGCGCGGGCAGGTCGAGGTGTCCGACTTCAAGTCGGGCCAGATCGCAGAAGTGATGCCCGGCCAGGCGGCGACGACCTTGATCCACGGCAAGCCGGGCCTGTCGTTGAGCGGATCGGGCCCCTTCAACCCGATCGAGCAGGGTAAGCCGCGCGCCTCCACCCTCCAACGGATTCCGGTGCCGAAGGGCGGCCTGCCGGCGCCGCGCAATGCCGGAGACGGCCGAACCATCCTTGCGCTCGCGCCAGTCGGCAAGCCGCCGGGCGCGCCGGGCTCACAGCAATCCAGGCTCGAGAACGGATCGGCGAAACACAACGTCATGCACATCTCGACGGCCCTCGGTGAAGTCAGGCTGAACGTCCAGAAAGCGACCCACGGTCTCGCCCATGGCTCGACGGCGCCCGGCCTCTCCCGACGCGCATCTCGGGGTTCCGGCAGGGACACCATCTGGAACAACAGCAACTCCAACGCAAGCACCGTCACTGCCAGTGGCCAGAGCACGGCCGACGGCGGCGATGCAGCGGTCGCGGGTGGTACCGCCAATTCGCCGTCCGCAACGGCGACCATGGTCGCCGCGACGACTGGCGCTGCAAGCCATTCCAACAATGGCAACGGCGGCAATAACGGCAATGGCAACGGAAACGGCGCGACCGGCAACGGCAAGACCGCCGGCAATGGAAACGGTAACAACGGCAACGGCGGCAATAACGGCAACGGGAATAGCGGGAACGGAAATGGCAACGGCAATGGCGGGGCCGGCAACGGCAACGGGAATGGCAACGGAAGGCACTGACCGGGCCCGCTAGCGCATGATCGAACGGGGGAACGCGCCTCAGAAGGAGGCGCGTGGGGGTGACAAGTTGAAGCACTATCGGCCGCATGTTCTTGTGGTGATCGCGCTGGCGGTCATGCTGCTGTCCGGTTGGCACGGTCCGTTCCGCTACGCTCTCGCCGATCTTCGCTTCAGTTGGCTGCAGCGGGAGGCCAGCGGCGACGTCGTCATCGTGGCGATCGATGCTCCCTCGATCGAAAAAATCGGCGTCTGGCCTTGGCCGCGGAGTTTGCACGCCCAATTGCTGCGACAATTGGAAAGGGCAGGCGCCGCCGACATCGCCTTCGATATCGACTTCAGCACGCCCTCGGATGCAGCGTCCGATCGGGATTTCGTCGAGGCCTTGCGGGGAGCGGCCGGATCGGTCGTGCTGCCGTCGTTCAAGCAACCGGGTGCAAAGGCTGGCGATCCCGCGGCCGTTCATATCAATCGCCCGCAAAAGCCCTTTGCCGATCAGTCCTGGGCCGCCATCGTCAACGTCGAGGTCGGGCCGGACGGCCGGATCCGGCGCTATCCGCTCGGCGAGAAGCTCGGCGGCGAGTTTCTGCCTTCGATGGCGGCGGTGCTCGCCGGCAAATACGACAGCACGGGTGCAGCCTTTCTGATCGATTTCGGCATTCGCGCCGCCTCGGTGCCGATGGTCTCCTATGTCGATGTGCTGCATGGCGATGCGGCGACGCTCGCGAAGCTGAGGGGCAAGAAGGTCATCGTCGGCGGGACCGCGCTGGAGCTTGGCGACCGCTTCAGCATTCCAAATGGCGGCATCGTCTCAGGTCCGCTGCTGCAGGCTCTCGCCGCCGAATCGATCCTGCAGAACCGCACGCTGCACTGGACATCCGACGTCGTCACGCTGGTCACGACCTGCCTGCTGATCCTGCTGATGATGCTGGCCTGGCGTCGGCTCGCCGCCGGCCACAGGGTCATCATGCTGCTGGGTACGGCGCTCGTGGTCGAGAGCGCAGCCCTGCTGCTGCAGGCCGAATGGCCGATCATCCTCGACACCTCGCCGTTGTACACCGCGATCGCGGCCTACCTTGCTGCGATCGCGCTCGACGAGATCGCTTTCCTCGGCCTGCTCGGCCACATTGCGGAGAGCCGCTTTCATCGTATCGCGATGTCGCTCGGGGACGGCTTGATTTGCACTGATCAGCAGCATCGGATTACGGTCTGGAATCCCGGCGCGGAAGCGATCTTTGGTTATACGTCCGGCGAGATGATCGGCCAGCCCTTCGACATCATCTGCGCCGGGGGCGCCAGGGGCACGCCGTTCTCGATCCGCGACGCGGCCAATTCCGCATGGGCCTCGCCCGGCGGCGCGGTGATGGAATTCGAGGGGCGGCGGAAGAGCGGCGAGGTGTTTCCGGTCGAAGCGTGCTTCTCGGGCTGGCAAGGCACGGACGGTTTCCAGTATGGCGCCGTTCTGCGCGACATTTCCGTGCGCAAGCGCGAAGCCGCGCGCATCCGCTACCTGGCCGAATATGACTCCCTCACCGGACTTGCCAACCGCGATACGCTTCATGGCAGCCTCTCGGCGATGGTTTCCTCTGCGGAGGGGTCCGGAACCGGAGTCGCGTTGCTGGTGCTGGGGCTGGACGGCTTTCAGCACATCAACGACATGCTGGGCCACGCCTATGGCGACCGTGTGCTGCAGGCGGTCTCGGAAAGGCTGGTCGAGGAGGCCGGCAAGGAGGCGCTGGTGGCGCGCCTCAGCGGCGACGAATTTGCCATCGCTATTCCTTGTACGGCGCTTGCCGGTGAGGTCGCGGCGTTCGCCGAACGCATCACGCGCGCCTTTGACAAGCCGCTTGTAACCGGAGCGCGCGAGCATCGCGTCAAGGTCTCCGTTGGCGTTGCCGTCTATCCCGAGGGTGGCCGCAACGCGGACGAGCTGCTCGCCAACAGCCATCTGGCGTTCTGCCGCGCCAAGGCAACCTGCCGCGGCGGTCACGTGATGTTCGAGCATGCGATCCGGCAGGAGCTCGAAGCGCGGCTGACGCTGGAGGCGGAACTGTCGCTCGCGATCGAGCGCGATGAGTTCGAGCTGTTCTACCAACCGCAGGTCCGGCTCGTGGACGGCGGGCTGATCGGAGCGGAGGCCTTGATCCGCTGGCGTCATCCCGAGCGAGGCCTGGTGTCGCCGGCCGAGTTCATTCCGGTGGTCAACGCATCGGCGATTTCCGAACGGGTCGCCGCGTGGGTGATGCAGACGGCGTGCAAGCAGGCGCGGCGCTGGGAGCTCGCCGGCCATGGTGTCCGCGTCGGCATCAACCTCTCGCCGTCGCAGCTTCAATCGGGTGATCTCGCCAGGACCGTAGCCGACATTCTCGATGCGACCAAGCTCACGCCGTCGCTGCTGGAGCTCGAGGTAACCGAGGACATCCTGCTGATCGACGAGAAGCGGGTGCTCGACATCTTCCTGCGCATCCAGGCTCTCGGTGTCCGTATCGTGTTCGACGATTTCGGCACCGGCTATGCCAGCCTCTCTTACCTGAAGAAATTCCCGCTCGACGGGCTCAAGATCGATCGCTCCTTCGTGCTCGACCTCCTGGCTGACAGCGACGACGCTGCAATCGTCTCGTCGACGGTGGGACTGTCCAAGCAGCTCGGCCTGTCCGTCATCGCCGAGGGCATCGAGAACCGCGCCATCGCCGACTTGCTGGTGAGCATGGGATGCGGGGAAGGGCAGGGCTATTTCTTCGGCAAGCCGATGCCGGCGCACGATTTCGAGGCGCGATTCCTGGCTGAGCGTGAAGAGGCGATGGCGGGCTAGGGGCTGCGGTTGCGGCGAGCATCCGGCATTCCCAGCGCCCTCTATTCTGAGGGCGATTCCTTTGCACAGCTTGGGCGCGGCGGAGCCGCGAGGCTACGGATTCATGCCCTGTCGGCACAATTTGCTGTCAAATCAAGAGCATAAGGCACTAATCCAAAGCGTAGTTCCAATAGTCAAATAATATGACTAGTCGCGCGGGATCATCCGTGGAATAGTGAATCGCCGCCCACAGACCAAGGACGGCCTGTGCCATCGCTGCGGGAGGCGCGCGAGCGGCACGGAGTAACAAGCGGGGAGAGTGCAGCCTATGATTGTCGACGTCCATCCCGCGTCTCCCGCGATCGGCCATCAGATGATCCGATAGGCGAACGGTCTTGACGTGGCGGGCTCAACCGGTGCGTTCCGGCCATGATTGCCACACGCCCGCCCGAACTTCTGTGGCAATCTCGCCGCAAACAAGAAATCACATCACCAGAGGGAGTGAAGCATGCTCAAGTTGAAGACCATCACGTTGGCGCTGGCGCTAGCCGGCGTTGCGGCATCGCTGCCGGGCGCCGCTGTGGCGCAGGACAAGGGGACCATCGGCATCGCGATGCCGACCAAGTCCTCCGCGCGCTGGATCGCCGACGGCAACAACATGGTCAAGGCGCTGAAGGAGAAGGGCTACGGCGCCGACCTGCAATATGCCGAGGACGATATTCCGAACCAACTCGCGCAGGTCGAGAACATGGTGACCAAGGGCGTGAAGGCGCTGGTCATCGCGGCGATCGACGGCACCACCCTCTCGGATGTGCTGAAACAGGCCAAGGCCAAGGGCATCACCGTGATCGCCTATGACCGCTTGATCCGCGACACGCCGAACGTCGACTATTATGCGACCTTCGACAATTTCAAGGTCGGCGTGCTGCAGGCGCAGTCGATCGAGGACAAGCTCGGGCTGAAGCAGGGCAAGGGGCCCTTCAACATCGAGCTGTTCGGCGGCTCGCCGGACGACAACAACGCCTACTTCTTCTACAACGGCTCGATGTCGGTGCTGAAACCCTACATCGACTCCGGCAAGCTCGTGGTCGTGAGCGGCCAGATGGGCATGGATAAGGTCGCGACCTTGCGCTGGGACGGCGCGACCGCGCAGGCGCGCATGGACAATCTGCTCTCGGCCTATTACGGCAAGAAGCATGTCGACGCCGTGCTCTCGCCCTATGACGGGCTCTCGATCGGCATCATCTCCTCGCTGAAGGGCGTCGGCTATGGCAGCGCCGACAACCCGATGCCCGTAATCTCCGGACAGGACGCTGAAGTGCCTTCGATCAAGGCGATCCTGCGCGGGGATCAATATTCGACCATCTTCAAGGATACCCGCGACCTCGCCAAGGTCGCCGCCAACATGGTCGACGCCGCGCTCAACAGCAAGAAGGTCGAGGTCAACGACACCAAGACCTACAACAACGGCGTCAAGGTGGTTCCGTCCTATCTCCTGAATCCGGTTGTGGTCGACAAGGGTAATTGGGAGAAGGTCTTGGTTGACTCCGGCTACTACAAGAAGGCTCAATTCGACTGAGCAGGAATGATGCGGCAGGCGCGTCGATCCGCGCCTGCCGGCTTTGCGGGACATGACGATGACGGCCATGCTGGAGATGCGCGGGATCGCCAAGAGCTTTGCCGGCGTGCGTGCGCTCAGCAACGTCAATTTTACGGTGAACGCAGGCGAGATCCATGCGCTGGTCGGCGAGAACGGCGTCGGCAAATCGACGCTGATGAAGGTCTTGAGCGGCGTCTATCCCGCCGGTCAGTACGAGGGAACCATCATCTTCGACGGCGAGGAGCGGCTCTTCCGCGATATCAACGATTCGGAAGCGCTCGGGATCATCATCATCCACCAGGAGCTCGCGCTGATCCCGCTGATGTCGATCGCGGAAAACATCTTCCTGTCGCATCCGCCGTCGCGGGGCGGCGTGATCGACCGTGACACGGTCTACCGGCGAAGCCGGGAGTTGCTGGCGCAGGTGGGCCTGCGCGAGTCCCCGGATACGCTGATCACCGATCTTGGGGTCGGCAAGCAGCAGCTTGTCGAGATCGCCAAGGCGCTGTCCAAGAGGGTGCGCCTTCTGATCCTCGACGAGCCGACTGCGAGCCTGAACGAGGCCGACAGCGCCGCGCTGCTCGGCCGCCTCGTGACGTTCCGCGAGCAGGGCATCGCCTCGATCCTGATTTCCCACAAGCTCAACGAGGTCGCCAAGGTGGCCGACCGCATCACCGTGCTGCGCGACGGCCGCACGGTGGACTCGATCGACTGTCACACTGAAAAGGTCGAAGAAGACCGCATCATCCGCAGCATGGTCGATCGCGATCTGGCGCACCGCTTTCCCGAGCGACAGGCCAAGATCGGCGAGCCCGTGCTGCTGGTGGAGGACTGGTCGGTGTATCACCCGGTCCATCCCGACCGGCAGGCGATCAAGAATGTCGATTTTGCCGTGCGAAGTGGAGAGGTCGTGGGCATCGCCGGACTGATGGGGGCGGGACGGACCGAATTTGCCATGAGCCTGTTTGGCCACGCCTGGGGCACCGGCATCAGTGGCCGGGTGCAGCTTGACGGCGATGAGGTCCAGCTCGCCAGCGTTTCCGCGGCGATCGAAGCCGGGCTCGCCTACGTGACCGAGGATCGCAAACAGCTTGGGCTGATCCTCGCCGACGACATCCGCAAGAACATCACGCTCGCCAGCCTCCGTCAGGTCGCCCCAAACGGGGTGATCGACGATATCAGGGAGCTGAAAGCCGCCAACGAGTACCGGAACCGGATGCGGATCCGCAGCCAGGACGTTTATCAGGAGGCAGGCCAGCTTTCCGGCGGCAACCAGCAGAAGGTCGTGCTGTCGAAATGGCTGATGACGGACCCGAAGGTCCTGATCCTGGACGAGCCGACACGGGGCATCGATGTCGGCGCCAAATACGAGATATATTGCATCATCAATGAACTGGCGGAAGCGGGCCGGGGCGTCGTGGTGATCTCCTCGGAGATGGGCGAGTTGCTTGGCATCTCCGACCGGATCTACGTCATGAATGACGGTGCCTTTGTCGGCGAGTTCGCTGGACGCGAAGCGTCGCAGGAAAAGATCATGCGCGCGATCATGCGCAACCAGCGGATCGCCAAAGCCGGCAGGCAGAAAGCGCGCGTGGGAGAGCTACAGCCATGACCGACAAGACGGTGTCACTCCCTGAGGAACGCAAGGGCGGTGAAGAGCGCAAGGGCGGCAGCTTCATCAAGAACAATCTGCGCAACTACGGCATGCTGCTGTCGCTGTTTGCGATCATGCTGTTCTTCGAGATCGTGACCGACGGCACGCTGCTGCAGCCGCTCAATCTCACCAATCTCGTACTGCAGAACAGCTACATCGTCATCATGGCGCTCGGCATGCTGCTCGTGATCGTCACCGGCCATATCGATCTGTCGGTCGGCTCGGTGTCCGGCTTCATCGGCGCCGTCGCCGCCGTGCTGATGGTGCAATATCACCTCGATTTTCCTCTGGCTGTGATCGCATGCCTCCTGGTGGGGGCGGCCATCGGCGCGGCGCAGGGCTATTGGGTGGCTTATTTTGGCATTCCCTCCTTCATTGTCACGCTCGCGGGCATGCTGGTGTTCAAGGGGCTCGCGCTGGCGGTGCTGCAGGGCCAGTCGGTCGGGCCGTTTCCGTCGACATTCCAGAAATTGTCGTCCGGCTTCATGACCGAGATGCTCCCCGACTTCGGCACATTGCACCCGACCTCGCTGTTGATCGGAATCGTGCTGGCGTTGGCGCTGGTCTATGCCAGCGCCAAGGGCCGTGCTCGCGAAGCCTCGCATGGCATCGAGGTCGAGCCCTACACGCTGTTCTTTACGAAGAGCGTCGCCTTGGCCGGCGTCGTGCTCTATTTCACCTACGTGATCGCGTCCTATCGCGGCTTTCCGAACGTGCTCATCATCATGGCCGTGCTGACCGCGCTCTACGGCTTCATGACGCGGCGGACCGTGATCGGCCGGCAGATCTACGCCGTCGGTGGCAATGCCAAGGCGGCCAAGCTCTCGGGCATCAAGACCGAACGGCTGACCTTCCTGACCTTTGTCAACATGGGCGCGCTCGCGGCGCTGGCAGGGCTCGTCTTTGCCGCGCGGCTCAACACCGCGACGCCAAAAGCGGGCTTGGGTTTCGAGCTCGACGTCATCGCCGCCTGCTTCATCGGCGGCGCGTCGGCCTATGGCGGGGTGGGGCGTGTCGGCGGCGCCGTGGTCGGCGCCATGATCATGGGCGTGATGAACAACGGCATGTCGATCCTCGGCGTCGGCATCGACTACCAGCAGGTCATCAAGGGTCTGGTGCTGCTCGGCGCGGTTTGCTTCGACGTCTACAACCAGCGGAGATAGACGTCGTCCCGGTGAGCTTGCGTGCAAGATCAAACCGCGAGCTTCGCGAGCCCCGTCCAGTCGAAATTGACGCCGTGGCCTGCGCGCGTCGGCGCAATCGCCTTGCCTTCCTCGAGTACGAGCGGATGCTCGATGTAGCGGTCGAGGCCGAATCCATGCGCCTCCAGGTAGGAGCGGTTGGGACAGGCGGCGAGCAGGTGCACGGTGATGTCGTGGGCGCCGTGGCTGGTGACGGGAAGATTGAAGGCCTCGGCGAGGCGCGCGATCTTCATGAAGGAGGTGACGCCGCCGCAATTGGTCACGTCTGGCTCGGGGTAGGAGACGGCGCCACCAGCGATATAGGTCTTGAACTCCCAGAGCGAGCGCAAATTCTCGCCCGCCGCAATCGGCACGCCACCCGCTGCGAGGATGCGCGCGTGGCCTGCGACATCGTCAGGAATGATGGGTTCCTCGAGCCAGGTGAGATCGTAAGGCTGCAAGGCACGCGCGGCGCGCACGGCTTCCTCGACCGTCCATTTCATATTGGCGTCCGCCATCAGCGGAAAGCCTTCGCCGAGATGCTTTCGCATCGCCGCGACGCGTGCGACGTCGGAAGCAAGGTCCGGCCGACCCACCTTCATCTTGATGGCGCGAAAGCCCTTGGCAAGATTGTCGTCGGTCTGCCGCAGCAGGGCCTCGACCGAAAGGTCAAGGCCGATGCCGCCGGCATAGCAGGGGACGCGAGGGTCGAAGCCGCCAAGCAGGCGCCAGAGCGGCAGGCCCGCGCGGCGCGCCTTCAAGTCCCACAGCGCGATGTCGATCGCCGAGAGCGCCAGCACGACCGGCCCGCCGCGGCCACCGTAATGCAGGCCCCACCAGATGTGATGCCAGATCGCTTCGGTGTCGGCGGCATCGCGCCTCGCGATCAGCTCGGGGATTTCGCGGCGAAGGATGTCGGCGACCGCGCCGCCATTGCGGCCGACTGTGTAGGTGTAGCCCACGCCCTCGGCGCCATCACCGTCGCGGATGCGCACGGTAATCAGCTCGAACGCGGTAATCTGGCCGTGCGTGCTATCGGACAGAATGACGGAAAGAGGAATCCGGAAGTGTCCGGCTTCGATGGTCTTGATGCCTGTCATCGCGCTCCCACTTATTTTTCCGGAAGAGTAGGGTGCGGGCGCGAGCCCTGCAATCGGCAAGAACGAAGCCGAGCAATCACGTGGACGCATGCGGCGGGGCGGCAAGCAGTCGATCTGGATGCGCACTCTCAGTCGTCAAACCGAGTGCCGTGCGCTGGATCTGAAATCGCGTGGGGTCATGCCGAAAACCGCTCGGAACGTCCTTGTTGCGTGCGCCGCGTCGGCGAAGCCACACCGGGCCGCAAGCGCCGCGATCGAGGCTTCGCGTTGGGTGCACAGCAGCTTTCGGAACCGCTGGGCCCGAAGATGAAGCACACGCCGCTCGAACGTGGTGTCGCGATCGGCGAAGACGCGGTGAAAGGTCCGCTCCGAAATGCCGAACCCGGCCGCAATGAGTTGGACCGGCCGGATCGCAGCGATGTCGGCCTTCAGATACGCGTCAAGGAGGCCGAAGAGGCTCGATCGCGCCAACTCGTGCCGGCCGCCGTTCGCCATCCGAAGCAGCGCGGACAGATAGTCGACGATGTCCGCTTCGTCTTCAGCGGCTTGCGGCTCCGGCGCATCGATCGCAGCGCGAACGAAGGCGGCGACGGCGCGCGCCACCGTCGCCGACAGCGGGATCGGCCTCGCGCAAAACTGCTCGGCTTGCGGAAACGCGCGCAAAAGCGATGTGGCCGGGACGGTCACGATCAGCACTTCCGAGCGGTGCTCGGGGCCGTAGAGGCGATCCTCGAACGGGCGCCGCGCGTCGTAAAGCACGCCGTATCCGGGCGTGATCGTACCCTCATTGCGGCCCTGGACCATCGCGCTCAGCCCGCGCCGCTGAAAGTCGAACATGAACTCGTCCGAGCCCGTCCGACTCACGAGCCTCGCGTCGCGGCGGTAGCATTGCGGGCTGGAATCGAAGCGGACCAACTTGGCTGCGCCGCGCCCGACAAACTCGAAGTGCCCGCTGACCATGGATGGTCCCAGCGGGCTGGTTTCGACCGGCGCAAAGGACCGCGAGATCGCCTCGGTCCAGAACGCGTGGCGCTCGGTCGGGCGGATTTGATCGGTGGAGACGCTGATCGGCATCGGTCGAGTTCCGGTGGTGGTGCAAGCGTCGCCCAGGGCCAGCCGGCTCGCAAGGGCCTTGGCAGCCTGGTTCAAGACAGCGCCCGGCTGCCGTCCTAGCCTTGCTGCGTCCTTGCAAGATTTGGTCCTGCCATGGGTCATTTAGAACAGGTCGCCGGGGCGACTGCCCTGCATCCGCTCAATCCGCTCAGCGAGGCCGAGGTGATGCTCGCCTTCGACGTCCTGCGGCGCGAAAAGCGGTTGGGCGCCGATATCCGCTTCACCCACGTGCAACTCGAGGAACCCGCGAAGCCGGAGGTTCTGCTGTGGAATCCGGGTGCGAAATCGCCTCGCCGGGCGGCCGCGACGCTGTTCGACTGCAAGACCGGGGTCACCCATATCGCAACCGTCGATCTCGAAGCGCAAACGGTCATCGCATGGCGCGAGCACTTGACCAAGGTTCATCCCTATGGCCAGCCACCGGTCACGATCGAGGAGGTGTTCAAGGTCGGCGACATCGTTAAGCGCGATCCCGCTTGGCGCCATGCGATGCAGCGGCGGGGCTTGAGCGACGCCGATATCGAGCTGGTCCAGGTCGATCCGTTCTCGGCCGGCTATTTCGATCGCGAGGTCGAGAAGGGGCGGCGGCTGGTCAGCGCCGTCTCCTATTGGCGCAAGGACGCGAAAGACAACGGCTACGCTCATCCGATCGAGGGCGTGGTGGCGCTGGTCGACCTGATTGAGAACCGCGTGGTTCATCTGGTCGACGAGTCCGACATCGTTCCGATCCCGAAACGCTCGCGCAATTACGACCGTGCCTCGATCCCGCAGACGCGTGAAGTCAAGCCGCTCGACATCGTGCAGAAGGAGGGGCCGGGTTTCTCGGTTGAGGGCTGGAAGGTGAGCTGGCAGAATTGGTCGTTCCGCGTCGGCTGGACCGCGCGCGAGGGGCTGGTGCTGCACCAGATCGGCTTCCGCGACGGCGACCGGGAACGGCCGATCATCTACCGCGCCAGCGTCACAGACATGATCGTGCCCTATGCTGATCCGACCGCGAACCATTTCTGGAAGAGCGCGTTCGACGCCGGCGAATACGGCCTTGGCAAGCTCGCCAACGCACTCGAGCTCGGCTGCGACTGTCTCGGCCACATCCACTATTTCGACGTGGCAGTCGCCGACGACTACGGCAAACCGATGGTGATGAAGAACGCGATTTGCCTGCACGAGGAGGACTACGGCATCCTCTGGAAACACTATGAATTCCGCAACGATACGTTCGAGGTGCGGCGCTCGCGACGCCTCGTGATCTCGTTCTTCTCCACGGTCGGCAATTACGACTACGGCTTCTACTGGTATTTCTATCAGGACGGCACCATCAAGCTCGAGGTCAAGCTGACCGGCATCATCCAGACCGCTGGCGTCGCGCCCGGCAAGACCTATCCATGGGGCGGCATGGTCGCCGATGGCCTTGGCGGTCCGACGCATCAGCACTTCTTCAACGCCCGCCTGCACATGATGATCGACGGCGAACGCAACAGCGTCACGGAGCATGATTTCAAGCCGCGCCCGTTCGGTCCCGACAACCCCTACGGCAATGTCTTCGAAACATCCGCGCGAACACTCTCGCATGAGCGCGACGCGGCTCGCGAGGCCGATGGCAGAACAGGGCGCTACTGGAAGATCATCAATCCGAATACCAAGAACAGCGTCGGCGCCCCGACCGGATATAAACTCGTCGCCGATGCCGCGCCCGTGATGCTGGCGCAGGAGAATTGCTTCATGACGGCGCGCGGCGGCTTTGCCACCAAGCATGTCTGGGTGACGCGCTACGCGCCCGAGGAGCGCTACGCCGCCGGCGAGTTTCCCAACCAGCATGCCGGCGGCGACGGCTTGCCGAGATATGTCGCGCAGAACCGCGGAATCGAGAACGAGGACATCGTGCTCTGGCACACATTTGGTGCAACGCACGTGTGCCGGCCTGAGGATTTCCCGGTGATGCCGGTCGAATATGTCGGCTTTTCGCTGAAGCCGAACGGGTTCTTTGCCGAGAATCCGGCGATGGACCTGCCGCCCGACCGCAACGACGCAAGCCATGACAACCGCGGCCGCGGCTCGTGCTGCGCGTGAGATCTTGTCGCAAGCCGCCACCACCGGGGGGAGGACCTTGGACATCAAAACCGGCCGGCCGGTGACGCTCGCAACAAGGGGCTTAGTGACGTCACCGCATTCGCTGGCGTCAAGCGCAGGCGTCGACGTGCTGCGGGCCGGCGGCTCGGCGATCGATGCCGCGATCGCGACAAGCGCCATGCTTGCCGTCATCTATCCGCACATGACCGGGCTAGGCGGCGATGCGTTCTGGTTGATTCACGACGGCAAGACCGGCGAGGTGAGATACATCAACGGCGGCGGCAAAGCCGCTGATGCCGCAACACCGGCGGTCATGGCGGCGAGGGGACTTGGCGAAATCCCTTTGCGGGGAATCGTGCCGGCGACGCTGACCGTGCCCGGCGCGGTCGCGAGCTGGATCGCGGCACATGCGACGTTCGGTCGCCTGCCGCTGACGCGCGTGCTGGATAGCACAATCCTTTCGGCGCGCGAGGGGTTTCCCGTGACTGGACGGCTGTCGAGCTTCATTGCGATGATGGGCGATGAACTTGCTGCGAATGCAGAAGCCGCAGCGATATTTTTTCCCGATGGCGCCGTGCCTGCGCCCGGCTCCAAGCTCACCAACATGCATCTTTCGCGGACGCTGCAGGCGATCGCGGACCAGGGCTGGGCCGGCTTCTACCAGGGTGCCGTGGCGGCCGAGATGGGGCGATTCTCGCGCGAGAACGGCGGCTTGTTTCAGCCGACCGATTTCGCCCGGCAGCAGGCGACCTGGGGCCCGCCGCTCGTCGGCCGCTATCGGGATGTTGAGATTTTCAACACGCCGCCGCCGACGCAGGGCTTTACCGTGCTCGAAATGCTCAACCTGATCGAGCCCCATGCACCGCAGCGGATGGATTTGTTGGGGCCGGACCGCGTGCATCTCCTCGTGCAGGCCAAGCAGATCGCCTATCACGATCGCGACAGGCTGCTCGCCGATCCAGCCCTTGCCGCTGTGCCGGTCGAAACACTGATCTCCAAACCCCATGCCGCACGGCGAGGCGCGCTTATCGATCCTGCATCCGCGCTGAGCTGGGACAAGGTGCCGTCCTATGGCAGTCTCGCCGGCGACACGGTCTATATCGCGGCCATCGACCGCGACGGCAACGCCGCATCGTTGATCCAGAGCCTCTACGGCGCCTTCGGCGCCTGCGTGGTAGCCGGCAACACCGGCGTGGTGCTGCAGAACCGGGGCGCCTATTTCTCCCTCGACCCCAACCATCCCAATCGTCTCGAGCCCGGCAAGATTCCGCTGCATACGCTGATCGCTTCAATGGCCAAGCGCGACGGCAAGCTCTGGAGCGTGCTCGGCTGCATGGGCGCCGACGGTCAGCCGCAAATCCAATTGCAGCTTTACTCGGCCATGATCGACCACGGTCTCGACGTGCAGGAGGCAATCGAGATGCCGCGCTTTTTGTCCGGCCGCTTCGCGCTTGGCGAGGCGCGCGACACCTTGCACCTGGAGGGGCGCTTTCCCCGCGAGACGATCGATACGCTGGAAGGACGCGGCCACATCGTCAACCGCTGGGAGGCGTGGAACGAGATGGCCGGCCATGCCCACGGCATGACCATCGATCCGCGCTCTGGTGTCCTCTCCGGCGGCTCCGACCCGCGCAGCGATGGCGCGGCGATCGGGTACTGACCAGCGACCTGCTCCGATTTGACTGGCCGGCGATCTCCGCGCAAACTTGAGCATCGTTTGCTTGGTGTCCTCATGAAGCGTTTCGCGAATCTGAAGAGGTTGGGCTTTTTCACGCGGCTGCTCGATGAAGCGACGCCGGCGGAACGCTATCGCCTGGCGGCCGAGCAAATCAGGCAAGCGGAAAAAGTCGGCCTTGATTCCGCATGGATCGCGCAACACCACTTTCATGAGCATGAGGGCGGGCTGCCGGCGCCATTCGCCTTTCTCGGTTTCGTCGCCGCGCAGACCTCGCGCATTCGGCTCGGGACCGGCATCGTCACTTTGCCGCTGGAAAATCCGGTGAGGGTGGCGGAAGATGCGGCCGTTCTCGACTTGTTGGCGGGCGGCCGGTTCGAGCTCGGGGTCGGGACCGGCGGAAACCCCACGGCCTTTGCGGCCTTTGGTCTCGACAGCGCGCAGCGCAACGAGATCTTCGCGCGCAATCTCGATATCGTTCGCAATGCGCTCGCCGGACGTCCGCTTGCGGGCGGCGATACGCTTTATCCGCTCAGACCGCAACTCTGCGACCGCATCTGGCAGGCGACCTTTTCCGTGAGCGGTGGGGCGAGGGCAGGCAAGGCGGGCGACGGCTTGCTGTTGTCGCGCACGCAGCCGCGCCCCAAGGAAGCGCCGCGCACGTCGCTTGCCGAGATTCAGCATCCCATCATCGACGCCTACCTTGACGCGCTGCCACCGGGACGCGAGCCGCGGATTATGGCCTCGCGCAGCGTCTTCGCGGCCGACGATCACAAGGAAGCGATGCGGCTCGCGGGCGTTGGCCTGCGGCGTGCACGCCCACATTTGCTCGCCGGCGGTCACGCCGACCCGGGAGAGGCGCTGACGGATATGATCACGGCGTTTGACGTCCATGTGGGGACGCCTGCCGACGTCATCGCCTCACTTCGTGCCGACAGCACGCTCGAACGAGTGACCGATCTCGTATTTCAGGCGCATTCGATCGACCCGCCGCATCCCTACATCCTGCGATCGATCGAGCTGGTCGCCGAATACGTTGCGCCGACGTTGGGCTGGACCAAAGCCACTGCCGCCGACGTCGCGCTGTTCGATTGATCGAGACGCGAAATCGTCGATTACACTCAGCGTAGTGATGAGTGCGGAGACACGGTTTGGTGCAACGCCAGAGCGCGGTCTCCAGCACGTGCTCCGCGGCTGACGAACCCGCCGCGGCTTGCTACACGTTATCCCGCTTGCGATGGCGCCTGATATTCGGCCGCCGCGGTCTCGTCGGCTGAGCCGCTGCGCAGGGGAGTGAACAGCAACGTCAGGACGACCGTCACGACGAGATTGACGATCACCGCGTACAGCGCGGCATAGCCCGGAAACGTGAGATGGCCTATCGCAAGCGCATAGGTCGGGGTGAGGTTCGCCGCAATGAACATTGCCGTTCCGGTGACGATCCCCGCGGCCCAGCCGATGAGCAGCGCCCAATCGTTGAACCAGCGGGTATAGACGCCGAGCATCACGGCAGGCAACGTCTGGATGATCCAGATGCCCCCGAGGAGCTGCAGGTAGATCGCATATTTCGACGGCACGAACACGATGAAAACCAGCGCGCCGAATTTCACGATCAGCGACACCCACTTTGCCATCTGAGCTTCCTGCCGATCCGTGGGCGCGCCGTTGATGAACTCGCGATGGATGTTGCGGGTGTAGAGGTTGGCGGCCGCGATCGACATGATCGCCGCAGGCACAAGCGCCCCGATGCCGACGGCCGCAAAGGCGATGCCGACGAACCACGACGGGAAGCTGTGGAGGAACAGCGCCGGCACCGCAAAATTGTTGCCGAACTGCTTGAAGCCGTCCGCATACTCCGGAAGCTTGCTGACGCCGGCGGCGATGGCGAAGAATCCGACGAGTGCAAGCAGACCGAGCATGAACGAATAGGCGGGCAACAGCGCCGCATTACGGCGCACGGCACGTCCGCTGCTCGCGCTCAGGATACCCGTGATTGAATGCGGATAGAGGAAGAGCGCAAACGCCGAGCCCAATGCCAGCGTCGCATAGGCGCCGTACGAACCCGTCGTGTTGGCGCCGGGGGTAGCCAAAAGCAGTTTCGCAGGTGGAATCGCAGCGAAGATCTTTGCAAAACCGCCAAGCTGGATGGGAATGACCACGACCGCGGCAAACGCCGTGAGGTAGATCAGGATGTCCTTGACGATGGCGATCGAGGCAGGCGCCCTGAGCCCGCTCGAATAGGTGAAAGCCGCGAGGATGATGAACGCAATGACCAGCGGCAGATCACCGGCATAGCCCGCGCCGGAAATGCCCAGGCCTCCGATCACGACCTGCAGCCCGACGAGCTGCAGCGCAATGTATGGCAGCGTCGCGATGATGCCGGTGACCGCCATTGCGAGCGCGAGCCAACGGTTGCCGAAGCGTCCGCGGACGAAGTCGGCTGCGGTGATGTAGTTGTGGCGATGGCAGACGTACCAGAGCCGCGGGAAGGCCAGGAAAAGGATCGGATAGGCGACGATGGTGTAGGGGACGGCGAAAAACGCGACCGCGCCCGCGCCGAAGGCCAGCGCCGGAACGGCGATGAAAGTGTAGGCGGTGTAAAGGTCGCCGCCGATCAGGAACCAGGTGATGAGGGTGCCGAAGCGACGTCCGCCAAGGCCCCATTCGTGCAACTGATCAAGGTCGCCTTTGCGCCAATGCGCGGCGGCAAACCCAAGCCAGGTTATGAAGGCAAACAGGGCCAGGAAAATGAAGAAGGCGGTCCAGTTCACGTTCTGCACGGTACCCCTCCGGTTAGCTTTCCTCGTTACTTCGTTCTTCCCTTGGCGGCGGCCTCAGCGGCGCGATCCGCTGCTACGCTTGGGCTACTCCTCGGTCGCGAAATAGACAATGGCGGTCAGGATGGCTCCAATGATGATCCAGAGGAGCTGATACCAATAGAAGAACGGCATGCCGAACAAGGCCGGCTCGGCTTTGTTGTAGAATGGGGGCCAGAGCACCGCGATGAACTGAATGAGAAGGAGCAGGTACCACCAGCTCCATCCTGTGCGCTTGCTGAGCTCTCGATTCATATGTCCTCCCACGCGGTCGTTGTCAGGCGGAAGTGTGCCCGCCGGCCCGGCTATTCTTCAAATAGTATATCACTCCTGGCGAAACTTGACCTCCCAATCATCGATGACTTCGTGGAGGCTATCGATCTCGCTGACGGCCTCATGAGCAGAACAGTCGCAATAGAAATGCGGCAGGTGCGAACAAGGTTCGGACCGGTGGGCCCGATTGAGCCCGGAGACGCGTCTCACGGCGACGGCATTGTCCTCATGCTCGCTGCACGTGCGTTGCTGCAATGCGGGGAAGTATGGCGACATCGCCTGACCGGCTCATCACGATGGATGGCAGCTCTTTCACCATTGTCGATATCGAGGGCTTGTCGCTGCTGTCGGACTTCGGGAATCCTATCTGGTGAGGCCGCCCGAACGCTGCGAGCCGTGATGGATTCGGCCAACCCCGAAGGACTGCGGCGACGTGGCGGGACTGCGCCGTAGCGCCTTCCAACGTGCCGCCAGAGAGACGCGATTGATCCAGATTTATATCCGGCATCAAGGCGCTGGCATCGCGTGCCGCCAACCGCCTGTGATCAAGTTGGTCGCGAGCCGACCTTAGCAATGGTTGAGGAGGAACTTGATCCAAAGAACGAAGGTTAGGTCAACGCGCAAGCGTCGCCACATCTCTGTGGTTGCACACATTGCAAGCGGCTAATCACGATCAGGAGATACGCGGTATCCATCATGAATGAAACGACCCAGACCGTCATCGTACCGGCGTCCGACAAATCCACACGCCGCGATTTTCTTTACATCGCCACTGCGGCCTTCGGCACACTCGGTGCTGCGGCATCACTTGTTCCGTTCGTTAGCAACATGAACCCCGACGCTTCGACACTGGCGGCCGGCAGTCCGGTGGAGCTTGATCTTACGAAAGTCGCGCCGGGCCAGCAGGTGGTGGTTCGTTGGCGGAGCAGGCCTGTCTTCGTCACCCACCGCACGCCGGAGGCTGTGCAGAAGTTGAAGGATCCGGCGCTGCTGGCAATGCTGGCCGATCCCAAATCGTCCGAAGTGCAGCAGCCGCCTTACGTGGAAAACTGGCATCGCTCCGTCAAACCCGAGTTCGGTCTCGTGATCGGCATCTGCACCCATCTCGGATGCATTCCGATATTTGAACCGCAGCCAAATCCGACCACGCCCGCACCGAATTGGCCGGGCGGCTATTTCTGTCCGTGCCACGGCTCAAAATATGATCTCGCCGGACGCGTCTATCAGGGAGTCCCGGCACCGTATAATCTGCCGGTTCCACCCCATCATTTCCTGAGCGATACGATGGTCCGCATCGGCGAGAACCCACCGAATTCCAACTTCGAGTTCTCTTCCATCGAGCAAATCTAGTTGCAGCGCTCACGACGGCAGGCGCGGATCTCGATGCCGCGCTTGCAGTTCTTGATCAGCTACTGCGGTGGATGATTTTGTTGCGGGGGCTTTGGCGCGCTGCCCGAGTTTTGCTGCGGCGAGTTCTGGCCGCTGCCGGTGGTTTGCTGCGATGGCGGCTTTTGCGTATTGCTATTGGTGGAGCTTGATGCAGTGGACTTCGGAAGCGGCACCGGATTATCCGACTGGGTGCGCAGATAGGCGATCAGGTCCGCGCGCTGCTTTGCACTCTGGATTCCGGGGAACGTCATCTTGATTCCGGGAATGTAGCCTTGCGGGTGGGTGAGGAATTTGTCGAGCTCGTCAAAGGTCCATTTGCCGCCTTTCGCTTTCATCGCGGACGAATAGTCGTAACCCGGATGCGAGGCCCTCGGCCGATCGACCACCCCCCAGAGGTTCGGCCCTATCTTGTTGGGCCCGTTCTTCTCCAGGGTGTGACAAGTCATGCAGATCTTGGTTTCCGACTTGCCCCTATTGAGATCTGCACTGGCAAGTAGGGTGTCGAGCGACGCCGCAGTCTCGGGCTTCGCGGCGGCTTGCTGTGGCGGCTGTTGCGCGCCGCCCGAATTTTGCTGCGGTGGGGTCTGGGCGTTAGCGGTCGCCGGCGGTTTTTGCGCATTCCCCGAGGGGGCTGGCGTGGCGGCCGGCTTCGGCAGCGGCACAGGGTTGTCCGACTGGGTGCGCAGATAGGCGATCAGATTCGCTCGCTGATCGGGGTTCTGAATCCCGTTAAACGTCATCTTCGTTCCGGGGATGTAGCCTTGAGGGTGAGTCAGGAATTTATCGAGCTCGTCGAACGTCCACTTGCCGCCCTTTGCCTTCATCGCAGACGAATAGTCGAAACCCGGGTGCGAAGCCCTCGGCCGGTCCACCACGCCCCAGAGATTCGGCCCGACCTTGTTCGAACCGTTCTTCTCCAGGGTATGGCAAGTCATGCAGACTCTGGTCTCCGGCTTACCTTTGTTGGCATCTGCGCTTGCCAGTCGTGTCTCGATTGGAGCGGCCGCCTCGGGCTTGGCAGCCGGGGCGGTCGAGGCAGTCTCTTGCTTGGCCTCGATCTTGAAACCCGGCTTTGCCGGCCGAACCGGGGCGAATATCGCGTGTGAAAACAGGCTCACGGATAGCAGCACAATGCAGCTCGCCAGAACTGCTCCGATCACCTTGTTCAGTTCGAAGGAGTTCATGTCGGTCCAAGCTGATGCCGATCAAGGGAGGGTCCTGTGCGCACTCCTTACGGGAGGCTGGCGTGCGGTTGCGCCAGGCGCCGCTGACGACGTGCTCAACGAAAGCCGGTCGCCCAGCGTTCCTACGGGTGCGACCAAAGGATGACGGCGGCCGACCCTCCGTTTCCGCGCCGGTTCCAAGGGAGCGCCGGCCAGGCCCTGCGGAACAATTCCGCGCGAGGGTGAGACCGAAGGCGTAGCTTTCGCGTTAACGGGTGCCGTTCCACGGCGTGGGATTCCCGGATGTTTCGCCGCATGACCATCATGCTGGTTCTTGTCGGCGCCGCTTTCGCGGCGATCTTCGGGTTTGAGACTTTCAAGGCCAGGATGATACAAAAGTCTATGGCGGGCCTGCGCAATCCGCCGCAAACCGTGTCCACCATCACCGCCGCGACGCAGCCCTGGCAGAAGCGGCTCGAGGCCGTCGGCAGCACCAGGGCGGAAAGAGGCGCAGACCTCAGTCCGCAGGTGTCTGGCATCGTCAAGGCGATTCACTTCAAGTCCGGCGATAAGGTCGAGAAGGGAGCCCTGCTTGTCGAGCTCGAAGCCGCCGACGATATCGCGCATCTCGATGCGCTCAAGGCGATGCAGGCGCTCGCACAGCTCAACTACGATCGTGACACGCGTTTGTTGAAGACCAACGCGATCAGTCAGCAAACGGCCGATACGGACCTTGCAACGCTAAAGAGTGATCAGGCGCAAGTGGCCCAGCAGCAGGCGCTGGTCGGATATAAATCGATCACGGCTCCATTCTCGGGTCGGCTCGGAATCCGGCAAGTCGATCTCGGCCAGTACATCGCACCCGGCACTCCGATCGTGACGCTGCAGCAGCTCGAACTGATTTTCGTCGATTTCTATCTGCCACAGCAGGCACTTGCACAGATCAAGGTCGGGCAGGCCGTCACGGCCAAGGTCGATACCTATCCCGACATGAAATTCGACGGAAAGATCCTGGCGATCAATCCGCTTGTCAATGCGGCGAGCCGCAATGTCCAGGTCCGGGCGACTTTCAACAATCCCGACGAAAAGCTGCTGCCCGGCATGTTCGCAACCGTCGACATCGAGGTGGGCGCGCCGCAGCACTACGTGACCCTGCCCGGGACGGCGATCTACCACAACTCCTTCGGCGACATCGCCTACGTGGTCAAAAACAGCCCCGAGGGTAAGGACGGCGAAAACCCAAAAGGCGGCCAAAAGCAGTATGTCGCGCAGCAGGTGTTCGTGAAGACCGGCGATACGCGCGGAGACCAGGTCGCAGTCCTGGTCGGCATCGAGCCCGGTGACGTCGTGGTGAGCGCGGGACAGAACAAGCTCCACAATGGATCACCTGTCCGGATCGACAACAAGATCAGCGTACCCTTCAGCGCCAATCCGCAAGTCTCCGAAGAATAAGTGCGGCCATGCATTTTACCGATCTCTTCATTCGCCGGCCCGTTCTCGCCACCGTCGTCAACCTGATGATCCTCGCGCTCGGCTTGCGCGCGATGGGCTCGCTGCCGGTCCTGCAATATCCGCGCACGCAGAACGCGGTGGTGACCGTGACCACGACGTATTACGGCGCCGATCCCGACGTGATCGCGGGGTTCATCACCACGCCGCTCGAGGCGGCGATCGCCCAGGCCAATGGCATCGATTATATGAGCTCGCAAAGCGCGAGCGGCGTGAGCACCATCACGATCTATCTCCGCCTGAACTACGATGCCGACAAGGCGCTGACTGAGATCAACACCAAGGTCAACTCCGTCCTCAATCAGCTTCCCTCCGGGTCGCAGCAGCCGGTCTTGACGGTGCAGATCGGTCAGACCATCGACGCCATGTATCTCGGCTTCGATAGCGACGTTCTCGCGCGCAACCAGATCACCGACTATCTCACCCGCGTCGTGCAGCCGAAGCTGCAGGCGGTGCCGGGGGTGCAGACGGCGGAGATCCTCGGGGCTCAGAATTTTGCCCTGCGGGCGTGGCTCGACCCGCAAAAGCTCGCCGCCTACGGCCTCACGGCGGCCGACGTCTCGGCGGCGCTGACGCAGAACAACTACATTTCCGGGCTCGGAACCACCAAGGGGCAGATGATCGAGGTCAACCTCACCGCGTCGACCGGCCTGCACAACGAACGCGAATTCGCCAACCTCATCGTCAAGCAGTCAGGCGGGGCGATCGTGCGGCTGAAGGACGTCGCCAACGTCTCGCTGGGCGCCGACAGCTACGAGACGCAGGTCGCCTTCGACGGGAAGCCCGCAGTCTATATCGGCATCCAGGTGGCGCCGACCGCCAACCTGCTCGACGTGATCGCCGGGGTGCACAAGATCTTCCCGGCCATCCACGCGGCGCTTCCGAACGGTCTCCATGGCCAGATCGTCTACGATTCGACGAATTTCGTGCATGCGGCCATTTATGACGTGGCGCGGACGCTGGCGGAAGCGCTGCTGATCGTCAATGTCGTCGTCTTCCTGTTCCTGGGGTCGGTGCGATCGGTCGTTATCCCGATGGTCGCGATCCCGTTGTCGCTGGTCGGCGCCTTCACGATGATGCTGGCGTTCGGCTTCTCGATCAATCTCCTGACCTTGCTCGCGCTTGTGCTCGCGATCGGGCTTGTCGTCGATGATGCGATCATCGTCGTCGAGAACGTCAACCGGCATCTCGAGCAGGGCACGGCACCGGCGGCCGCGGCGATCGCGGCGGCACGCGAGCTTGGCCGCCCGATCATCGCCATGACCGTCGTGTTGATCGCAGTCTATGTGCCGATCGCGTTTCAGGGCGGCCTGACCGGTGCGCTCTTCACCGAGTTTGCGTTCACTCTCGTCGGTACCGTCACGATATCGGCGATTGTCGCACTGACGCTGTCACCGATGATGAGCTCGCGCCTCTTGAAACCGCCGAGCACGACGAACGGCTGGCAGGAGCGACTCGCACGGTTGATCGATCGCGCGTTCGAGGCCACGCGCCGCTTCTATCTGAGACGGCTGCGCAACAGCCTCAACTACCTGCCGGTGACCACCCTCTTTGCGCTGCTCGTCCTGTCGAGCATCTATTTCCTCTACACGGGTGCCAAGAGCGAGCTCGCACCTCAGGAAGACCAGGGCGTCGTGATTACGACGTCGACCCTGGCGCCCGACGCCACATTGCAGCAGAAGGTGATGTACGCAAAGCAGGTCTACCAGATCATGAAAGAGTATCCGGAGACCGATCACGTGTTCCAGCTCAATTCGCCGCAGCGAGTCGTCGCGGGCATGGTGCTCAAGCCGTGGGACGAGCGCGAGCGAACCAGCAACCAGCTCCAGCCGATCGTCCAGCAGGAGCTCAACAACAAGGTGGTTGGCGCGCGCATCGCGGCGTTTCAGCTCCCTCCGCTGCCGGGGAGCCAGGGCCTGCCAGTGCAATTTGTGATCAAGACCACGGATTCGTTCGAAAAGCTCGACGCTGCCGCTCAGCAATTCCTGAAAACTGCGATCGACAGCGGCATGTTCATCTTTCTGGATACGGATCTGAAGATCGACAACCCCGAATCGACTGTTGAAATCAATCGCGACAAGGCCGCCCAGCTCGGGCTCAAGATGAGCGATGTCGGCAGTGCGATGACGGCGATGCTGGGCGGCGGCTATGTGAATTATTTCAGCCTCGATCAGCGTTCCTACAAGGTAATCCCGCAAGTGCAGCGGCAGTTCCGCCTGAACACGGATCAACTGCTCAATTACTATGTGGCCAACGTCTCCGGCGTTCCCGTGCCCTTGTCGACGATCGCGCGGATCACCACCAGGACGGTGCCGGAGACGCTCAATCATTTTCAGCAGCTCAACAGCGCGACCATCCAGGGCGTCGCGGCGCCCGGCGTCGCGCAGGCCGACGCGCTCGATTTCCTCAGAGATCTCGCCGCCAAGACGTTACCTGCGGGCTATACCGTCGACTACAGCGGCCTGTCGCGGCAATATATCCAGGAATCGACCGGCTTCGTCGAAACCTTCGGGTTCGCCGTCCTCATCATCTTCCTTTCGCTGGCGGCGCTGTTCGAAAGCTTCCGCGATCCCTGCATTATCCTGGTGTCGGTGCCGATGTCGATTGCCGGTGCGCTGATCTTTGTCAGCCTCGGGATCGGCGGCGCGTCGCTGAACATTTACACCGATGTCGGCCTAGTGACATTGATGGGCCTGATCAGCAAGCACGCGATCCTGATTGTCGAATTCGCAAATGACCTGCAGCGCCGCGGCGTCGCAAAGCGCGAGGCGATCGAGCAAGCCGCCGGAATCCGGTTGCGTCCCATCCTGATGACGACGGCCGCGATGGTGCTTGGCGTTGTCCCGCTAATTCTCGCCAGCGGCGCTGGCGCCGTGTCACGGTTCAACATGGGGCTCGTCATTGCGAGCGGGCTTGCGGTCGGTACGCTGTTTACATTGTTCGTGGTTCCTGCGGTTTATCTCTTGATCGCTGCCGATCATACCAGGGAAGCCGAGCAGGTCACGGCCGGTGGGGCGATGAGGACGGTCTGAGTTGGCGGTTTCATGCGTCCATGCGCCTCCGGCGCTTCTGAAAGCCGACGTGCCATGATACCAAGCTCGCCCCGGCACAGAGGAGCTTCCCGATGACAATCATCGATTCCCAAGTCCATGCCTACGAGGCGAACACGCCGAAGCGACCCTGGGACACCGTGCCGAACTGGCCCGCTCATGTCACCGGCGACGAGATGGTGGCCGCGATGGACAAGGTCGGGGTCGCCGGCGCGATCTTCATCTCCGCTTTTTCCATGTACCGCTATGACGCGAGCTATGCGGTGGAGGTGCAACGGGCCCATCCGGGCCGAATGGCGATCGTCAAGCCGGTCGACCCGGATGATCCCGGCGTGGCCGATGTCGTCGCCGACTGGAAGAAGACGCCGGGCGCAGTCGGCATCCGCATCATGCTGAGAAAAGGGGAGAAGCGCGATCCGAACGATCCGGGGCTCGACCGGATCGCCCGCGCAGCCGTTCGCTACGACTTCCCGCTGAACATGCTGTGCTGGGACAATCTGGACGCCGGCGCGGCGCTGATCGATCGCCACCCCGACACACGCTTCATCCTCGACCACCTTGGCATCCTGCAACCGCGCGTGCCGCCGGCGCCGCCGCAGCCCTGGGCCGATCTGCCGAAAGTGCTCGCGCTCGCCAAACGCCCGAATGTAGTGATCAAGGTCAGCGGCGCCTGCACATTGTCACGGCAGCCGTATCCGTTCCCGGACATTTGGGATCCTCTCGCTCGCGTGTTCGACGCCTGGGGTTTTGAGCGCTGCCTGTGGGGCACGGACTGGACCCGCGCGTTCGCGGTCGTCAACTACGAGCAGGCCGTCAAACCCTTTATCGAGACCGACCGCCTGAGCGCCGGCGAGCGGGCCATGCTGATGGGCGGCGCCTGTGCCAAGGCCTATCGCTGGTCGCCGACAAAAGATTAGGCGCTCACGCGGGAATTCGTGACATGACTGGCGCTGCGGCGATATCGATGATCGCCGCGACGCTTTGCAGCGTCTCGAGCGACGAGCACAATTCGACCAGCCGGTTGCGCGCACCCGGCTCAAGCAGGCAATCGACGTTGGATTTGAACTTGCGTTCGACGTCGGGTCGCGCGATCGGATTCTCGGGGCTGCCGCGCCGGTGCAGGACTTCCCGCGTGAAAGTTCGGCGATCCGTCGTAAGCACGCGGAGGCGGGCCGCGTGGCGGAAGGCCGGGCCCTTGCCTTCGAGCTCTGCGTCTTCTTCGATTCTGATCTTTGGGATGAACGCCAGAATGGTGGGATCGGCAATCCGGGCTTCGCTGTAGTCGGCAGCCGAGACGTCCTTTCGGAGCACCATGACGCTGAGGCCGTAATACATGTTCATCTGCGCGGCGGTGACGCCGGCAGGACGATAGTCCCATGCGGTGTGGACGAAGGTCATGTGACCGCAGCCGACATGGATTTCGCGGATGTCGGATGCTGCGAGGTCTTCTTCGATGAGGATCGACCGAAGCGCGTCGAGGGCAGCGTGGATGCTGGTCACGTTGGGATACATCTTGAAGCCGACCTTGCCGGCCTCCCAATCGCTGCCGAGCCCTTCCAATAAGCGCGGCGGATTGGGCGTTCGCGAAAACGCGCTCAGGAATCCCCCATAGCCCGCCTCGACGACATCGGAAATCCCGGTGAAGCCGCGCCTTGCCAGCAATGCCGCGAGCAGGCCGCCTTGCGCCGCACGGCCGGCGTGCAGGCGTTTGACCATGGCGCCTTCCTGCGCCGCCATCAGTCCCGCTGCCATCGATCCGGCGATGCCGAGCGCATTCTGCATCGCCTCAGTGTCGAGCTTGAGCAACTTTCCCGCCGTCGCCGCTGCGACGAAAGCGCCTGAAGTGCCTTGCGGATGGAAGCCATTCAGGAACAGCGACATCGTGGCCGCATTGCCGATGCGAAGTCCGACCTCGTAGCCCACGGCCAAAGACAGCGCCACGTCGCGCCCGTTAAGGGAAGGGTCGGCCTCGGCGAGCGCCAACGCCACGGGCACGGCAAGAGAATTCGGATGGATGATGGATTCCTTGTGGATGTCGTCCATCTCGAAGGCATGGCCCGCCGTGCTATTCACCAGCACCGCATTCGTGAGCGACGTGCGATGGCCGCTCCCCCAGATCGACGCGACCGGCTTGCTGCCTTCTTCGTGCGCGATGTCGTGGACGATCCGTGTCCAGGGCAATGTCGATCCCTGCAGGCAAACACCGAGACCGTCGATCAGGCTCAGCTTGATGCGTTCGACAACGTCGATTGGGATGTCCTCGAACCGGATCGCCGCGGCGAATCTTGCCAGGTCGTGTGTCGCGCCGGGAAGCAGGGAGGGAAGGGTGCTACTCATGGTTTCGACCGAGCTTCCCGCCAATGCGGGCAGGGCGCAACGGAAAAATGTGGTGACTTGCAACGTCCTACCGCCGCTTTGGCGAGGCAGGAGCGCCGTGCGGTAAGCGCGATGCCCACTGTCTCACCAGCCGTGTGATGCGATCACTACTTGTTCGGTGACATCAGCGGTCACGACTGGGGCCGAGTGGACAACCTCCTGAAAGTTTGCATCTAGCGAGTGGTTCCGGCCGCAGCAAGCGGACTTTCCGTCCGAGCTTGCCGCGAACGCTGGTTGCCTTGGGAAAGGATCACCCGGCCGCGGAAAATGCGGGCGGACCGTGATTCGAAATATCGCCGCACCTCCTTGGGGTAAAAACCGATGGCTGGCTCTTCGTTGAACTCAAGCCCAATCGTGCCGCCGGGATTCAGGTAGTTTTCCTCGAGATCTCCGAGGAAGAAATCCCATTCGCCTGCTCCCCAAAGCCACTCCGTCTTGTGACCGTTGAAGCAGATCTGGTGCGCGGTGATGACGTCGAACCGCCTGCCGAGCTGCGGCAGGTTCTTGTACGGCTCAATCCTGAATCCGGTCCGGGAAATTCCGAACAGCGCGATCATGTCGCGGTAGAATTCGTAATCCGGAAGATCGAGTCCGTGAACGCGATGACCGAGGTATTTGCAGCAATAAAGGAAGTAGCCGGCGCCGCAGCCCATGTCCAGCACCGAGGCGTGCGCCGATTTGTCGAGACCGAGCTCGACGACGCGCATCATCTTCGTCCGCAACCAGAGTTGCTTATCGAAATATTTGTAGCTGTCGTAACCCTCGGAAGCGTGTTTGGCGACCACCTCCTGAAACTTTGCCTGATCAATGGCCGCATCGGCCTTTGCGGCAAGGGCGCGTGCCCTCAAGAAATTCGGGATGTCCGAGATCGAATACTGCAGGCGGCCTGCATTTGCGAACAACATGGGCAATACTCCATCGAGCCTGATGATTGTTATGTGTCGGCGGCGATCGGCGCTTCATGGCGGAACGTCATTGTTCAATCCTTCCATGGGGTGAACATCTTGCTCTCTCCGGGATTGAGGCCGCCGAGATGGCGGCGAACATCGTCGTAGCCCCGATCGGTGGTCTTGTAGGTCAGCGTGTCATCGACATCCTTGCCGTCGCTGGTGAGGCGCAGGTGCAGCACGATCGCGCCATCGTCCTGCATGGTGGCCGTGCCGGAGTAGGGCATCGACGCCCGCGCATCGGACGTCGATGGCGTCATATCGCTAGCAGATGCGGCGCTGCCAATACCAAGCATCACCACGATCATGAGCACCAGAGTCTTTCTGTTCATGCGCGGCTCAATCTGCGCGTCCGCTGGTGGAGGGATCGGAACGCCGGGCCTTCGTGAAGGCCCGCGCCATCGCGCCCCACAAGGGTTTTGCCTTGTATTGGTCGTCATAGGGCAATGGCCGGGGAAGCCGCGTCGAGAGCGGATTCCTGTCGCGGGCCATGCCGCGATAGAACGAATAGTTGTCGGCGAACTCCCAGGTGATCAGCGCCTTCACCGCGGGATGGCGCAACGTCGGCTCCAGAAACTGTTGCGCCGTCCTTGCCACCGCCGCATCGCGTGCGGCGATATCATCGGGGAATACGTCGTCGCAGACGTCGAATTCGGTGATGTAGATGTCGACACCGAGATCGGCGAGCTTGTGAAGAAATTCGTTGAAACGGGCCGGGTCGTGTGGATATTGCGGCTGCAGGTGGCCTTGCAGGCCAACGGCATCGAGTTTCACGCCGGACTGCTTGAGGTCCGCGACCAGCTTCAACAGCCCGCTGCGGACGGCGAGCCCGAGCTCATCGTCGCGTTCGGTCTGCGCCTCGTTCAGCACCAGCTTGGTAGCCGGATCGACCCGGGCCGCGCGTTCAAAAGCGCGTCGCACATAGTCAGGCCCGAAAGCGTCGTACCACGGGCCGACGCGAAAGCCGCCCGGCGCCTTGTGGCCTGGCCAGAAGGGCTCATTCACGACATCCCACGAATGCAACTTTCCGACATATCGCGCAACGACCTCTTCGATGTAGGAGTCGAAATACATGCGCCGTTCGCCGATCGTCATGTTCTTGACCCAGTCCGGCACCCATTCGTTCCAGATCAGGCAGTGCCCGCGCATCGCGATGTTGTGCTGACGGCAGAATGCGAGCAGGCGGTCGGCTGTCTCGAAATGTTTCGGGCCCGGCTGCGGTGCGATCCGTGCGATCTTCAGCGCGACGTCAGTCGTGATCAACTTGGCCTGCGTGACGTAGAGATCGCGATAGGCGGCATCATTGTCGATGCTTTCGGCGGCGGCGGCGCCGAACAGGCAGCCTTTCTTGGCCGCGATCGCGCCGAGACTCGGCGTCAGCGGTGCGCCAGCGGCCATTCGGCCGCCGGTCGCGGCCAAGCCGGCGGCGGCGATTTGAAAAAGACGGCGGCGCGAAACGAGGGTCATCTCACTCAAGCCCCTTGATCTTCTGGCACGGCGTCGATGCGGTCGACCGGATCCTGACGATCTCCGCGATCGATCCGGTTTCGTGCAGCTCCTTTTGAGTGAAGAAATGCAGCGTGGCATGGGGGTAGGTGTCGCAGAATTGCGAAAGCGTTGCGGCAGTCGCCGCTACGTCGTTCTGCTTGGGGATGACGGCGATCCCGCCATCCCTGAGGATATACGCCGCCTTGATGTTGCTCATGGCTGCCGTCGCCAGGCACGTCTTGAAGAGATCGTTGTAGGCGTGCGGCGGAAGGGCCAGATCGCCGGCGAGGCCGCCGAGCACATACTCGCGGCTTTGCTCGCAGCTTTCGGCGTGCGCGCCGGTCGCGGCAAGCGCAAGACAGAATGCGATGAGGGTGAGCTGCTTCATGGTGATGATGCGGAATAAGCCTTAATGGCAGACGCGGGCTCGCGCGGCTGGATTGCCGGCGGGACATGATCGGGAATGCGGTGTGAAGGCCGCGCCGCCGGTTGCAGGCCATAGGTCCGGGCGGCGCAGCGCGCCCACGACAGTTCGCGGGCATGGGCCAGGGCGCCCGCACCGAGTGCGGATCGCAAGTCGGCATTCTCGGCAAGCTTTGTGATGGCGCGCGCGATGTCGTCGATCGAGGACTGCACGAGGAGGCCGCTCCTGCCCGCCAGCACCGCGTCCGGAACGCCGCCGATGGATGTCGCGACACTCGGTAAGCGCCCGGCGCCCGCTTCCAGATAGACAAGCCCAAAACCTTCGACCCGACCGGAAGGATCGTGCACGCCGGTGAGGCAGAAGAAGTCGGCCGCGCCATAGATGTCGCGGATTTCGTGATCCGGCAACGCGCCCATAAAGCGCATATCACAACTGATCGAGCCGGCGAGCGACCTCAATTCCCTGACATAGTCGGCTTCTCCGTCCGGGCCAATCACAAGCCAGGTGAGGTGATTGCGCAGCTCCCTGGAGAGGTCGGACAGCGCGGCAAGCGTGGCCGGATGTCCCTTGCGGCGCGTGATCCGCGCGACGGTGACCATGACAATCCGTTCAGGAGGGATACCATAGGCTGCGCGCGTCGCAGCGCGGTCCTTCCGCTCACCGAACCAGAATTCCGACACCCCGAGCGGAATGGCGTGGACGCGTTGCGCCTCAACGGCGAACCGCTCGCGAAACAACTCGCCGGTGTATCGGCTGTTGGCGATGATTTCGGTTCTCAAGCCGAACACGCCGGTGCATTTGATCGCGAGCCGCTTGAGCAGCGTCTGCGTCTCATTGATCTCCGTGCCGTGCACGCTCATAAAGATGCGCCCATCAGTCAGATGCTGCGACAGCGCGACGGGTATGAAGAACGGCCAATCGGCGGCGTGAACCACGTCGTATTGGCCGGAAGCCATGGAACGCCGCGCAAGCCGGATTTTGGACGGAAGGTCCCGCATCGAGTGCAGGCCGCCGGCAAAGCGCCGCACCTCGAACGGCAGGCGACGGTCCTCGACCGTATTGTCCCGCCCATAGTCGGGAGCGATCACCTCGATGTCGGCGCCGAGAGCAGAGGCCGCCCTGGCGACCTCGCGCGCGTAGGTTCCGATGCCGCCTCGGACCGGCGCGAATTCGCTCGTAAGCATAAGAATACGCATGCTTGCAGCCTCAATGCGCCGAGCTCGACATCGCCATGCCGCGCGCATCCTGAATCTCGCGGTGGTAGCGAAAAACACGGGCGAGCTGCCGTCCCGGCGTGAAGTCGGAGATCGCGCCCGCTATCCTGGCGGGGTTCATCTCGCCGGAAGCGACCGCATCTCGTACCGCGATGAGTCGTTGGACAAGCGTGTCGGCAATATCCCCTCGTGCGCCGTGTCGCGTGACCAGAAAGCCGTTGTCGCCGTCGCGGATGGCCGCTTCGAGCTGCGGCAAATGCATCGCGACGACCGGCCGGCCAACCGCCAGCGTTTCCAGGACAAAGCGCGGCATGCCTTCGAATTCCGACGTGAGGATGCCGGCATGCGCACTGGCGAGCGTCGCCGCCATGCCGACGGCATCCTTGAAACCGTGACGGACGGTGATGTCTTCAATCGCAGCAAATTCGGAGAAGCGGTTCGGGTCGCTGGTTCCGATGTAGTGGAATTCGATGCCGCCGTTCATTTGCTGTCGCAAGCGGTCGATCACACGAAACATCAGCATGGGATTTTTGAATTCGTCGAGCCTGCCCGCAAACACGATCCGGAACGGCGTTAGGTCGGAGGGGAACGGCTGCGGCTGAAAGATGTCGGTATTGACCCAGGTCCAAAGCGTATCGATCTTGTCCTTTCGGCGTGGATAGGTGTTGCGCAGGCGCTCGGTGATGTGGGGATTGACACAGAGAAATTTTTCGCTCGCCGCCACCGCAAACCGCTCGCCCGCGTGATGGACGAAGGCGTATCGCCGTAACAGCGAATCCATCTGAAGCTTTGGCACACCCTCGCCGTGCAGCATCTGGACGAATGGGAGACCGAGCACCTTCGGCAGCCAGGAATACTCGACGCGACGCAAGTCGATGCTGCAGCGTCGCGAACGCACAAGCCGCGCGATGGTGCCGAAATGGCGCATCAGCGCCACGAAGAACTGACCCGTCAGCGAAGTTCTGATGCTGCGCGCGGCCTCGCGCGCCTTCAGGTCGGAATATTGCAGGATCGGGAGGAAGTCGAAGGTCCGTCCTCGAAACACAAGCCGATGAATTTCACCGAGCTTCAGATCGCCCGCAGAGTCGACGCCGATGAAGAGAAGGTCGGTATCCGGCGGATGAAAGCCGATGAAGTCGCGGATATAGGTCTCGAGGCCTCCTACCTTCTGACCGCGCGGATCAAAGGGATGGATGAGGCAGATCTGGTAGCGGCGTTGGTTGTAGTGGGCGTTACGGGCGCGCAACGCCAGCGTCAGCGTCGAGGTCATGCCGCCTTCCTTATCCGTGCATCGACAATCTGCGGAATGGTGCGAATCACCAGTCGCGGAACCTCGGCCATGCAGCGTGCATAGCGTGGTCCCAACCGGCGCGGCTCGCGCATCATCCGCCACGCCCATTCGAGTCCCGCCTTCTGTGTTGCGGAAGGCGCGCGGCTCTTCGTTCCCGCGATGAAGTCAAGCGCGGCGCCGATACACAACATGCCGGTGCCGTCGAGCTCGTCCAGGCAGCGCGCGGCGAACAATTCCTGCCGCGGAGCGCCGAGGGCGACAAAGCAGAGCTTGGCACCTGAGGCTCGGATGCCCTCGATCGCCAGGTCGGCCTCCTCCGAGTGCGGATCGAAATTCGGGCCGGGAGCGTGAAAGCCGGCGATCCGCAATCCTCTGAATCGCTCCGACAAACGCCTCGCGGTTGCTGCGAGCGTCACATTACTGGAACCGAGCAAGTAGATCGGCAGACCTTTGTCTCGAGCCTGCTGACAGACGGGTTCGACCAGATCCGCTCCGGTCGTGCGACGGATTTGGGTTCCGAGCAAACGGCCCAGCACGACGATCGGAAAGCCGTCGGCTGTCACAAAGCGTGCCCGGCGATAGGCCGCGCGAAAATCGGATCGTCGTTGCAGCTGAACCACATGATCGAGATTGAGCGTGCAGACGCTGAAGTTGTCGCCGTGCTCGGCCGCTGAAACAATCGATGCGACTGCCTCGCTAAGCGAAAAGACGTTTATCGCGACGCCGTCGACGGTAAGGTTGCGCTGGTACGGTGGCGTTGTGTCCGACATGCCGATCTCCTGATGAAGTCGTGATCGAGTAACGCATGCACAAAACACAAACAGAGTGCCCCTTGCGGCAGCAACCGGAACCAGAAAGTCGAAGCGACGCGTCGTCTTCGACGAGCGTCGAGAACTCATCGCACTATTGCGACGCAACGATGGCGGTATCGTCGCGCGGCATGATGCGAGCGATGATAATTCATTCACTGAATTGAGAGCTGCCATGCGCGTTGCGACTCGGTGGCAGTTTCTCGGTTCCGATGATCGCGCTTTCTTCAAATTCTAATCGCGACGAGCGGAACAATTTCATGAGTGACGTTACGTAGAGCAGACCGATGCAGACGATGTAGATGGTCGCGCCTGCCGCGATCTGTCCCGCAAGCTCGACAAGGGAGCGTGGCTCCTGAAATCCACTCAAGACAACCATCATCACCGTCGTCGCGAGTGTGATGGGCGCGAGATGATTGATCGGCAGCTTCAGATCGAACCGGACGAGGCCGATCGCGAAGCTCACAACAGCGGCGGCGAACGCGGCGACCACCGTGGCGCCGGCGGCGCCAACCAGTCCCCAGTGGGCAATGAAGGCAGGCGTCAGCACGACGGTCACGCCGGCGTCGATCGCCGTCACAACGATCATGAGGCCGGTGCGGTTGTGCAGCAGGAACGCCTGATCGACGAAATGCGCTCGGACGCTGCGGATCCCGCCGGCCAGCGTCGAGAGTGGCAAGACCGCCAATGTCATTTGCTGGAACGGGGTTGCGATCAGGAGATGCACGAACCCCATTCGCAGAATGAAGATGCCGGCAACGCTCGGAACCAGTATCGCGAGCAAAAGTGCGCCATTGTCGGCGAGCTGGCGCATCGCGACCACGCTGCCGTCCCGTTCCATGCTCTTGACGGCAAGTGGAAACGCGGCGGCGGTGACCAGCATGGCGGCGAACGTCGCGGCGCGTTGACCGAGCCCGTAGCCCACGGCGAACAGGCCGGTCGCGCCGACGCCGAGCACGTCGTTGACGATGAAGCGGGATGCATTGAGGCCGACCCAGCCGAACGCGCCGCCGATGATCAGCGGGATGCCGTATTTCAGCGCATGGTTGACGATCGCGCGGTCCGGCGCCCAAATGCTGCGGCTGTGGCCGATCACGGGGAGGACCACGACGACGGCGGCCAACTGCGCAAGCGCATAGCCGGCCAACGGCCATTCGGCTGAGTGGCCGAGCAGCTTGATCAGCAAGAGGCCGATTACGAAGCCGACCGCAGGACCGACGATCTGCTGGATCGTATAGACCCAGACCTGATGGTCGACGCGGGCTCGATCACCGACATAGAGATTGAGCGTGCGCGTGATCACGTAGCCGACCGTTGCGACGAGCAGGCCGGCATTTCCATCGGGGGCGATGACGAGGAGAAGGACGGCAACGACGATAAGGCTTTGGACGAGAACGGAGGCCAGCAAGAGCGAATTTTCCGTCTGATGAAATCGCTGCACTTCACCTGTATCGTGATAGCGTCCGAGAAAACGCAGGGCATATTGCGACCACCAGGCGAGAAAGGCGATCTGCAACAGTTCGTGCGTGGCGGTGACGAGCGTGATCACGCCGAGCGTGTGCTCGTCGACAACGTGGGTCCAGACGATGACCGAGATGAGCTGGAACAGCGGTCCCACGATCTGCGCCGGCAGGTAAAGCAGGGTGTGTCGGATCAGCATGGCTCAGGCTCCGAGCCAGCGTGACAGGCGCGGAGGAACGTTGGCCCTGACCGCCAGTAGTGCCAGAATGCTGCCGAACGCTGTCACGACATAGGTGATTGCGAAGCTCGCTACCGATCCGAGCCGATCGAGCGAGGCGTGATCGCGCAGCGCCATGACGATGAAGATGTGCCACAGGTAGATGAAATAGCTGCCGGAGCCGCAGCTTGCCAGGAACGGCACGCGCGCATCGAGCAGGAATAGCGTCAGGCAAAGCAACGCGGCATAGCCGAAGAAGGCTATCGAATCATAATCGGCGGCGTCGCCAAGGCGGAACAGGCGGACCGCTGCATAGATGCTGTAAGCCAGGAGTGCTGCGCCGAACATCAGTGCCGGCGTGGCGGCCAGTCGATATCGCATGTCGGTGAGTCCGACGAGCGCACCCAGCGCCATGAAGGAGAACCAGAAGGGAATGTCGCGCATCCGAAGCTCTTCGGTCAGTGCTTCGGGAAGGCCCAGACGAGATGCGAGAGGGTCGAGGTAACTGCCTGCGATCAGGGCGAACAGGATCGCCAGCAGGAAGGCGACAACTCGACCTGAGGGCCCGGCCGCGTTGCCGGCGGCGGAAAACGCGAGCCACAGCGCAATGGTGCAGCCAAGATAGACGAAGACGTAGTAATAGACGAACACATAAGCGAGCACGAACCTCGCAACTGTCGTGCTGAGGCGATGATCCATCGCGGGATTGTGCAAGGCCATGTAGACATACGCCGGGACGAACGCGATCGCGTAGGGCACGATGGCTGTCTTCAACCGGCGGACCAGAGGTACGCGTCCCGAGAGCGCAGTCAGATAGCCGGAGGCAAAGAGGAAGATCGGCACGCACGGCCGCAATGCCGCATCGGTCAACGTTTCCCACGAACCCAGCGGTTGTCGAAAGGAATGAATGCCGACCACCATCAGGATGGCGACGCCGCGCATCGTGTCGATGGCGACATCCCGGTGTGCAACGGCCGCCGGGACAGATCGCGCCGGCGATGGGTCAATGGCGTCTCTAGTGACCAAGCTCATGTCGTGCCGTCCAGCCTCGCTTCGTTGGCGCCGGGCTGAATGGTCGGTGCAGCCATGCGCGGAGGGGCTTGTCGGCCCGCGAGCTTGGCGATGAGGGCGATGACCACGTTGCGGTCGGAAGTCGCGAGCGCGTTCCAGCGCGCCAGATTCCGCGCGGCAAGTTCGACATAGCGAGCGCGCCAGTCCGGTTCCGACAACATCGCCGCTATTCTGGCGGCAGCAGCGTCCGGCTCTCCGGGGTCGATAAAAATGCCGGAGCCATCGAGCACTTCGCGGAAAATCGCCGCATCGGGCGCAGCGATCGGCAGGCCGGCATATTGGGCTTCGAGCAGCGGCAAGCCCAGGCCTTCATCATGGGATGTACAGATGAGGAGATCGGCATCGTGAAGTAACTGTCTGACGCGATCGGCAGGTTGGTAGCCGTGCAGCTTGACACCGGGAAGCCGCTCGAGCATTCGCCATTCGTCGCCCCAGCCGCGCCGTCCGACGATCTCCAAGGTCGCATCAGCATAGCCAAGCGCACGCAGTGCACCAACGATTTGCGCGGCTGCGACGAAATTCTTTCTGGGCTCCACAGTGCCGAGCGCAACCAGCCGCAACGGCTTTTCCGCGCGTTCGGTGCGCCCTGTTACATCGAGATGAAAGACATTGCGGACTGTCGGCCGATACAGCGTTATCGTCGCGTCGGGCCGGCAATGCGCGGCGAGCTTTCGCATCGTGTCGCTGGAATTGGCGAGGAAGCGTGGGTAGTGGCGCAGTGCCAGCTTGAAAGGTGCCGACATATAGAGACGAGCGCGTGGGTTGAGATCGGCCGGCCGCGACAGCAGAAAAATATCGTGGATGTAGGGAAGCACCCGCGACGCGAAGGGGCGCAGCAGAGGCGATGGCGGAAAGCCGGGGCACAGCAGGATCGACGAAGAGGCCGCAAGGCGGAACGGCAGCCCGAACGTTTGCCTCATGACCATCTGCGTCACTCCGCGGGCGGTGACGGGGACGACGTCGAGCGGGGCAAGCGCCGCAGCGGAGAACAGCTCCAGGGTGATGCGCTCGAGGCCTGTGATGTGGCGGCCGAGATGGGTGTGGTCGACATAGATTGCCATGTGGTGCTCCGGGCTAGACGGACATCGGAGCCGGCCGATATCGGCCGCCGATGGCACGGACTGGCGCGACGCGCTGGCGCGTTCGCGGCAGGAGCAAGGTGATCAAGAGGACGAATTGGGCGAGCTGGATGTTCTTCGAAGAGAAACTGACCGAGCTCACAGCGACGATCAGGATCAAGACGACGATCGCCCACGCCGCGCCGCTCGCGCGCTGCAGGACTTCAACGAAGAAAGCGGCAAGCCCGATGCTGAGCAGGACGGTGTGAACAAGTCCGAACTGCACGATGCAGGAAATCCAGAAGTCTTCGATTCCATAGTTGAGGCCGTAGGCGGTCTGGAGCGCGCTCGCCCGTACCGGATCCGGACCCAGGATCAGTTCATGCCAGTCGAAATGGGAGAGCAGGGCGAACGTCGCATAACGCGCCAGCGTGCTGCCGTGGTCAGATCCGAACCGCACCAGCATCTTGTCGAAAATACCAAGATCGAGCGCGACAACGATGCAGGCGCCGGCGGCAAATACGACGCAGATCGCCATGGCGACGAGCAGAAGAGGGATGCGGCCGCCGCGCAATATCCGGAAGACCTGGACACAGGCGAGGACGCTGCTGATCACCAGGACGGTGATGAGCGCGGTCCGGCCGCCGAATGCCATCAGCGACGCCAGGCAGAATCCGATCAGCGGCAGGCGCAGGGCCCGCCAGGGGCACAGCGATGGGCGCAGAATGAGCGCGAGGATGTAGGCCGCAACGACACCAGACGCCGTGAGCGGATGGCCGAGGAGAGCGGAAGAGCGCCACTCGCCATGTACGATCAGGTTCGCTCCCAGATTCAGTTCAAACAGCCGATGGCCGGAGAAATATTCGTAGTAGCCGAGGATGACATTGAGCAGGATCGCAAAATGGATTGCCCAGATCAGCGGTCGCCGCTGTGCCGGCGAAAGATACCAGATCGAAAGGCACAGCATCACCGGCAGCAGGAAAGTGTCGATGATCACCGTGAACGGCCGTTCGAGCGCCAGCATTTGCAAGAGCAACAGGAACCAGCAGAACAGGTAGATCAGCAGAAGTTTTGCCTCGGCGAACATCCGGTTGATGGCGCCGATCGGATCGCCGTTGCGAATGAGGAGCAGGACGAATGCGAGGCCGGTGAAATAGGTCGCCGGGTGAAACTTCTCGAGGACGTTGCCCCCTGTGGTCAGGTAATGGATCTTCCAATCGGTGAGCATCGCCGACGAGATCGTGAAGATCGATATGACGGCGAGCAGGAGCAACCCGACGATAGCGCCGTCGATCAAGCCGGCTACCTCCCTGGGCCGGGCGAGGGGACGACGTTGCGGTCGGTTGAATCTGGCCGGGCCGACGGCGGGAACGCCGAACGATCTCGGGGCGTGATCGCCTGCCGGTGGGATGGCGCGCGGGGCCGGCATCATTGCGCCGCCTCCATCGTGAGCCTGGAGGCTGCATACGGCTTGATATAGGCCGAGCTCTGATAGTAGTCGTAAAAGCGCAGGCGGTTCAGATCGACACGCGTCAACACCGTCCCGAGGATCCGCTCTCGCACCGGCGCGAGCAGGTCCATCGTATGGGCTAGCACTTCGCTCGGGGTCTGGTCCCAGGCGACCGCGAGGACGATGCGATCGGCGAGTTCGGCCAGCGCACGGCCGTCGACCAGCGGCACCAGTGGCGGTGAATCGACCACGATCAGTTCGTAGCGATGACGGAAATGATCGAAGACGTCGACGATCCGCTCGGAGAACATGAGCTCGGTGATGATGTCGACCTGCTTGACGCTCGTTGACGGCAGAATCACGAGCCCGGTTGAGTGGTCGACCACCATGGCGCGCTCCGCGTGGACCTTGCCTATCGCGACCTCCATCAGACCGGCCTCGGCGTGGGGGCACAGGGAGCGTGTGAGCTGCGGGTTGCGCAGGTCGCCATCGATCAGAAGCGTCCGGATGCCGAGTGTCGCCAGCGATTGCGCGAGATTGACGGAAAGGGTCGTCTTTCCTTCATTGTCGAGCGCCGAGGTCACGAGCACGACCTTGATCGGCTGAACGCGCATGGTGCGTTGAAGCGCGAGCCGGACGGAGCGAATGGCTTCGGCAAAGAAAGTGCCGGGCGCCTCGATCGCGTAGCGCATCAACGGCGGCTGCAACAAGGGCGGCAGCAGGCGTTGGGCTCGCGGATCGTAGTGGCCAAGCTCCCGTCGTCCGCGTTTCGCCAGTCCCGCGAGTTCGCCCGCACTGATCGAGGGGAGGGCGGCCAGCGCCGGCACGCCGGATATCTGTTCCGCCCGCTCGAGCGTCTTCAGCTTCGAGTCGAGATAATCGACAAGAAAAGCGACGATGCATCCGATACCGAGGCCGATTGTCAGCGCGAGACCGAGAATGAGTGAACTCTTGGGCCAGGACGGCGCGACCGGTGTGCTGGCCGTCGTCACGACGCGGGATTCGGGCAGATCGAGACTTTCCTGCGCCGTCGTCTCCTTGGAGCGGGCGAGGTAGGATTCATAAAGTGTGCGGTTCGCTTCCGCCTCGCGCTGCAGCTCGCGCAAATGGACCTGCGCCTGGCCGGACGAGCTCGAAACGCCCTGCAGCTTGTCAAAGCTCTGTTGCAGGGCGGCCTCGCGCGAGCGCGCGACCTCGTAGTCGTGCTTCGTGCCTTGCAGGATGCGGTGGATCTCTTCATTGATCAGGCGTTGGGTATCGCGGAGCTGCGCGCGAACGTTCGCGACGGCGGGATGACGGGGACCATATTTGCTCAAGAGATCGGCTTCGTTCTTGGCGATATCGGCATACTGCGCGCGCAGCTTGGTGATCACTTCAGAGGTAATTGCCGCGCTGATTCCGCCGGGATCGCCGCCGGATTTGGACATTTGCTGGGCTTGCTCGAACTTTGCCTTCGCTTCGGCGGTCTGGACGTGGGCCGCGACGAGCTGGTTGTTGAGATCGGTGATCTGCTGATCGTTGACGGTCACGCCTTGCGAGACGGTGAGATTGTTGGCTGCGCGAAAATCCTCGACGGCTTTTTCGGAGGCAACGACGCGGGATTTCAGCTCGTCGATCTGGCCGGAAAGCCAGTTCGATGCAATCTTTGTGGCGTCGTTCTTGGCGCGGACCTGCTCCTGGAGATAGACTTCCGCGACGGCATTGGCGATCGCGGCGGCTTTCTGGGGCGAAGCGGAATTGACGTTGATGTCGACCAGGAAGGTTGTTCCCTGGCGCGTCACCTTCATCCGCCGCTGCAGGATGTCGACCGCGCGCGTTCGCGCGAGATCCTCCGCAGCGGCGCTCGCGCTCGAGCCGCGGTGGGCGAACAGCCGTTTGATTGGATCGAGCAGGCCGGGCGACGGGCCAAATTCGGGATCTTTGGTCAGCTTCAACTTGTCCACGACGCCCTGCAGGATGGCGATCGACTGGATCAGCAGAGCCTGGCTTTCGATAGTGGCGTCGTCGGTTCCAAAATTCGACGTTGAAATGGAGGACTGGTTCGCTTCGATCGCGGTGGCGCGGCGTGGATCGACGAGGACCGTGGAGGTCGCCGTATATAATGTCGTCGTCGTTGCCAGGTAGACGATCGCCAGGATGAGCAGCGCCACCGGCGCGGCCGCTGCCTCCTTCCAGCGCCGGCGCAGGATCCGCGCCATTTCGCGCAAATCGACGGTTGGCTGTTGTGGTGCCTCGGCCGGTTTTGCCGGCGGGTCTTCCACGATGTAAGGCTGGTCAAAACTGCGCTGTAACATTCAACCCAACCTGGTGCTTGTCGTAACTGAAGACGGGAATGTCGCTGTTGCGGATGGTGTATCGATAGAAACCGGAGATCACCCCATAGCGGCTGAGAAGGTATTTGACGCCGGCATCGGCCGTCGTGACGTCGTCCTTGCGCGTTTGGCCGAAGAAGCGGTCGACCTCGTAACCGCCATTGACGGAGAGGACGACGTTGCGGCGAAGCTCGTAGTCCGCACCGAGTTGCGCGGTGTCGGCGAGCACGCCGACCGAGCTCGTCACCGCAGTCTGCGTGACGAGTTGCTCGGCGTTGGCATGGATGTCGAGCAGGCGCGTCGGGCTCCATGTCAGCCTCGCGCGATAGGACGGGCCGTCGATGGTGCCGATCGTCGGATCGGCGAAATGCTGTTGCACATAACCGACGCCGAATTCGCCGGTAATGAGCGAGGTCAAACCAACCGTGACGCCTGACAGCGTCCGATAACCTGCCGAGTCCAGGGTGTGACCGGAAGTGCCACGGATATCGCGCTCGTTGCCTTCGACGCCGGTAAACCAGCCGAGCACCGGTGAAAACGCATAGTCGACGCGGCTGTGCAGGGAATAGATCTGGCCGTCTCGGCTGCTCTCGTCGATGAACGTGCCGTCCTGCGCCCGCGTCGAACCGAAGTCGTAGGACTCGACGCGAAGACCCGTCGACGCCGTGAGGCGATTGAATTCCTTGCGTAGGCTGAGGTCGCCCGAAAACAGGTCGTACGGCGTCGGCTGCACTGCGTTGGCGGGCGAGCTCAAAGTGCCGACGCCTTCATTGAGATGGGCGACCTGAAAGCTTCCAAGGACAGCGAAGTCGTGAGTGACATCGTACCAGCCGTTGCCCTTGAGACTGACACTGTTCTGATCGAGGCTGGAGTTCTGATGATAGAAGGTCGATTGCGCATCGAGCGTCATATCGACGCCATACCGGTCCGTGAGCGTTCGGGCGCGCAGCGACGGCTCAATCACGCCCGCGACATCAGAGCGTTTGAGCGTGTTGGAGGAGAAAACGTTGCTGTCGTAGAAGGTGCCGGCCGTCAGCGACGGATTGAACAACCAGGAGCCGGAGCGAATCCCGACTGGCTCGTAGCCCGGCTGCTGGCGGGTCTTCACCGGCGTATCTTCCGGCGCCACCGGCTCGCTCGTTTGCGCGTCCGTCAGCATCGGCAGCGGCGTCGGGTCGAAAATCCGCTGCACGTTCCAGGGCGGAGCGAGTGCGTCGTTGCCGGTTTGAATCACTTGCGCGTCCGCAGGGGTTACGACGGCGAGCGCAATCACAGCGACCGGTGCCGAAGCGAAACCGCATCGGAGAAGGGAACTGTTCGGACGTGGCGTCGCCGAGCGACACGCACTCTCCCAACGACAAGGGGCAACCGTGCGGCTCATCGGCGGCCCTTTGCGACGGATAGTTTTCCACGATGCAAATCGCTGCCCGGAAAGCAGTCGCAGCCTGCCTGTGAAGGCGGCAGTCCAGAGTCATTCCGCGCTGTCGTCATCATCGGCATCACAGAGCATCGCGTCGTTGGATCGGAGGGATGGTCCCCAGTTCAATGCAACGTGAATGAAACGAAAAAGTTTTCTGCAATGCGCAAAAAAATTTGCACCGCAACCGGCCGGCACTATGACGCGCTTGTTCACTTGCGCGTCGGCTACGATCAACGGCCGATCACGTTTCCGTTCGCGGGGAAATTTCGAACACGGACGAGAACTAGAAGAAGCGTTCGGGAATACGAATGTTGTCGCCCGGATTGACCAGAATGGGAATATCGAGTGAGTAGCTCTCTTCGGCACTGGACCCGGCGCGCCGCAGATAAACCTTGTTTTCGTTGGCGCGATAAGTGAAGCCGCCGGCGCTTGCGACTGCGTCAAGGACAGTGAGCCCGAGACGATAAGGGTATTCGCCGCTCTTTTTGACTTCGCCGAGAATGTAGTAGGGCCGATACAAGGCCACTTCGATATTCACGCGCGGATCGCGCACGATTCCCTTCGACAATGCGGCGGCGACGGCGCGCTCCAACTGTCTCGTCGTGAGCCCCGCAGCATTGATGTGACCTGCGAGCGGCACCGAGATCTGTCCTGTGTTGTCGATCTCATATTCGCCGCTGATATCGGGCTCGCCGTAAACTTTCAGTCGAATCCTGTCGTTTGGTCCGAGCACGTAGTCGGCTGCCGAAGGAGGCGGTGATGTACTCGGCGGTTGTTGTTGCGCCAATGCGGGCGACACCGTTCCGGGTGCTGTTGCTGACAGCACCAGAGCGATGGCGAGAAGAGCGAGCGCGGCTGCGCGCATTCGACCTTGCTGCATGACGGCATCTCCGGAACCAGCTCATTGACGGCCGCGGATGATTGTTTGGCAAAGAAGGCAAAAAAATGTGGTGACGAGTTCCGTGAAACTGCCCACAAACGAGGCGTCGCTCACAAAAAAAGAATCGATGTTCCCTCGAGTGCGAGACAAGTGAGTGTTCCCGTCCAGCACGCGCCGGTGTCGATGTTGATTCGATTGTGATGAATATCAGGATGCGGAACCGGCGAGTGCCCATGCACGATCAGCTTGCCGTGATCACGTTGCGAGGTGAGAAACTCGTCGCGGATCCAGAGCAAATCGCCGAGCTTCTGGGCTTCCAACGGAATGCCCGGCCGAATGCCGGCGTGAACGAACAGGTAATCTCCGCAAGCGCACCATGGCTTGAGACATTGCAGAAACAATTCGTGAGCGCGGGGAAAGGCTTCACAAAACCGGCGATGCAACGTCTTGTCGCTCTCAACGCGATCGGTGCGTGGAGTGACGCCGTAGGACGCCAGCGTCTGCAGGCCACCGAGTTGCAGCCAGGCTTCGAGGTGGATCGGGTCACGCAGGAACCGCTCCATCAGATCCTCATGGTTGCCGCGCAGGCAGACGGCCCGTCCTTCAACAAGCCGCGCGGCCAACACATCGATAACGGCCTTTGCGTCGGGGCCGCGATCAACGTAGTCCCCGAGATAGATCTCGACGCTGGAGCGGATGGGCCTGCGTTCAAGGTCCCGTTCAATACGCTCGATCGTCTCGATCAGGAGATCGGCACAGCCGTGAATGTCGCCGATGGCGTAAAGACGGGTGTCCGGTGGCGTCGACGCCGCGATCGGGTTGGAACTTGCTGCGGACCGTGCACGCATCATCCGCGCTAGCGATCACGGAACCGGTCTGCGGTCAAATGGAAGCTGGCTGGGGCGGCAAAGACGATACTAGAAGAAAATCGCTCGGACGATCACGACGATCACAATCCAGGCAACGATGTTTCCTGCGATGATGAGGTTCCGCAATCGCCGATCGGGTGATTCGTTCCGTGGAGCGATGACGGGGCAATCGGCCGGATCAGCGGACGCCCGCGTCTGGCTTCGTTCACAAGCGGGCAGCTCGCTGAAAGAATCTGTAAGAGTTCTTTGAAGCTGCGGGATCATCGGAACACTTGTGAAGGCCAAGGGGCGCTGCTTGCAATCCGGCAGACTACGGGTGGCCGCTTAGCTTTCAGTGAAGATTGTCGCTAAAAATGCGCTACAACGATGCGTGCGATTGGAGTTGCCGGTATCGAATTCAGTTTCGCATCCGTGTCAGCAGAAGTTTGTTCCTGATTTTCAGATTATGCATAGCAGTGTCGAAGCGAGCGCAGCTCATTTCATGAGCAAAGCGAACTAACCGTCTCTCGACACAAAAATTTTTGCGCGGTGCACCGGCGGTTCCGATCTCGCGCTGCAAATGTGTGTCCAGCAGCGCCGGTTTGCCGCCCCATTTCGCTCAAGAACTTTCGGAAGGTTCGAGCAAGGCGGATCGTAGCGCATTCCGGGCGGATGGGGAATCTCGAGTCTGAGAATGTTTCGGCGGCAGTGTTGTCGCCCGAACACGGATTGTTTTGCGCTTCGTAAACGTCGCGTTACCAGGATTTGGTGGAGACGAAGAAACTAATGGCGCCCACTCTTGCAGTTCGTTTGTACCGGGACAACGTCACGCCGCTCCGCAGGGAGCGGAATTTCATATCGGTACGCCCGATCGAATGCAGCTCCGGCGGAGTCTACCGCAGCCGGCGTTCGCGCCGGCTGAATTGGACCGAGCCGGCAGCATCGGTCGGAAAGAGGGTCTTCGACCTCGCGGTTGCCGGCGCGGCCCTGCTGTTCCTTGCGCCACTGCTGATGGCAATAGCGGTTGCGATCAAGCTGACGTCGCCGGGACCAGTTCTGTTCTTTCAGTACAGGTACGGCTACCGCAATCGGCGCTTCAAGATCTACAAGTTCCGCTCGATGCGCGCGGACACGGGTGACGCAACTGGCGTGAAGCAAACGGTCCGTGGCGATTCCAGGGTGACGTCGATCGGCAGGATATTACGCAAGACCAGCCTCGACGAGGTTCCGCAGCTCTTCAATGTGATCAAGGGCGATATGTCTCTGGTTGGTCCCCGTCCGCACGTTCCGGGGATGCTTGCGGCCGACCTGCCCTACGAGGATCTCGTGCCATATTACTTTCAGCGCCACACCGCACGTCCCGGCATCACGGGCCTGGCTCAAGTGAGCGGTTGCAGGGGCAGCACGGTCGAGGCTGGCCGTGCCATCTCGCGCATCGACTATGATCTCCACTATATCGAGAAATGGTCATTGCGCATGGACGTCATGATCATCATGCGGACCATCCGCAACGAATTCCTTTCGGGCAGCGGCTTCTGATCGACAGGCGACGATGCCGGTGAGCAGGCGCATCGACGAAGCAATTCGAATAGCAGCACAACCTCATTCGTCCGGTCGAGGCCGGGCAGAGCCCTCCACCTTCAACCCGTTTATCAGAGAGACAGCGGAAATGGGCGCACGACATCGAACCAAGGAAATCCTCAAGGACGCGTTTCCGACAATTTGGCTTCACTGGCATCTGATGCATCATCCGAAATCGGCGGATCCCGAGTTGCACGTCCTCGACAGAATCGTTCCCGAAGGAGCCGTCACAGTCGACGTCGGAGCGAACTGCGGTCTCTACACCCGCGAATTGGCGCGTCTCTCCGCGCAGGTGCACGCCTTCGAGCCTTCGCACAGGATGGCCGATCTGCTCCGGCGGACTTCGGCTGCAAATGTGTGCATCCACGAGGTCGCGTTGTCAGATCACAGCGGAAGCGCAGAGCTGTTCATCCCACAAGGCGATGAGGAGCTGATCCACGCTCTCGCCTCGCTTGAGCCGAGGGTCGGTGGCCTGGAAGGAGGAGGCGTATCCTTCCAGGTGCCGACGGCTCGGCTTGATCGCGTCGTCGATCAGGACGTTGCCTTCGTGAAGATCGACGTCGAAGGTCATGAGTTGCACGTCCTCAACGGCTCGATCGAGCTGATTGAGCACTCGCAGCCCGTGTTCCTCGTCGAGGCCGAGGATCGACATCGAAGCGAAGCAACGCGCACTGTCTTCGAGTTCTTCGAGGAAAGAGCGTATCGGGGATTTTTCCTCAATGACGGGGCGGCGCTGGCTGTTGCGGATTTCCGCTCTTCCGCCCTGCAGGATGCCACCGCGCTGTTGCCCAACGGGGGCCGCAGGCAGGGGCGGTTCTATGTCAACAATTTCTTCTTCTTCCCGCCGCACCTCGACGGAGAAGCGATCCTCAATGCCTAGCCGACGATGGTGCCGAAGGGTCTTCGCCGGGGGCGTTGGTGCAGGAGCAAGTCAAGTGAGGCGTCAATGCGTATTGCCATGATCGGTGCCGGCTACGTCGGACTTGTGTCCGGAGCCTGCTTCTCCGATTTCGGACATCATGTCGTCTGCGTCGACAGTGACAAGGCCAAGGTGGCGGCTCTGAAAGGGGGAGAGCTTCCGATCTACGAGCCGGGTCTTGCCGAGCTCGTGGCCTCCAATGTCAGGCAGGGCCGTCTTGTCTTTGGACACGACCTGAAATCGGCAGTCGCCGATGCCGAGGTTGTCTTCATCGCGGTCGGAACACCATCCCGGCGCGGCGACGGTCACGCCGACATGTCTTATGTCTATGCGGCGGCGCACGAGATCGCCTGCGCGCTCACGCAATTCACGGTGATCGTGACCAAGTCGACAGTCCCGGTGGGAACCAGCGATGAGGTCGAGCGGATCATACGCGAGGCCAACCCGGCCGCGGAATTTGCCGTGGTCTCAAATCCGGAATTCCTGCGCGAGGGCGCAGCGATACGTGACTTCAAGCACCCGGACAGGATTGTAATCGGATGTAGCGACGCGCGGGCGCGCAATATTGTCACCGAAGTCTACCGGCCGCTTCATCTCAACGCGCCGCCGATTCTCCACACGGACCGCCGCACCGCCGAATTGACCAAATACGCCGCGAACTGCTTCCTGGCGACCAAGATCGCATTCATCAACGAGATAGCCGACCTCGCCGAAAGAGTCGGGGCCAACGTTCAGGAGGTCGCGCGCGGTATCGGTCTTGATAACCGCATCGGTCAGAAATTCCTGCACGCCGGGCCGGGGTTCGGAGGCTCCTGCTTCCCGAAGGACACGCTGGCGCTGATCAAGACGGCGCAGGACAACGAGGCGCCGCTGCGCATCGTCGAGACAGTGATGGCGGTGAACGATCAGCGCAAGCGCGCGATGGCGCGCAAGGTTGCGCACGCGTTCGGCGGCAACGGCAATCTGCGCGGCAAGGCCATCGCCGTCTTGGGCGTGACATTCAAGCCAAATACCGACGACATGCGTGACGCCCCCTCAATTCCGCTGATCACCGCCCTGCAGGACATGGGGGCCGCTATCCGCGTCTTCGATCCGGTGGGTATGTCGCAGGCGAAGAAAGTGCTGCAGGACGTAACCTTCTGCGAGAGCGCGTATGATTGCGCGAAAGGCGCTCACGCACTGGTCATCGTGACGGAGTGGGAGCAGTTTCGCGCACTCGATCTGAAGGAATTGGCGCTGATCATGGCAAGCCCGGTGATCGTGGATTTGCGGAACATCTATTCGCCCGAGGAGGCGGCGCGACACGGCTTCCACTACTGCGGTGTCGGGCGACCCAGGCCGCTCGCCTATTAGCAACCGGCGGCGGGACTCACACCCAGCCGCCATCCACGACGTAATGCTGTGACGTGCACGCCGATGCTTCGTCGGACGCAAGGAAAACCGCGAACTTCGCGATTTCATCCGGGACGAGCTTGCGCTTCAGGCACTGACGGCGCATCAGCTCTTCCTCGCCCTCCGGTGTCAGCCATTTCTCGAGTTGGCGCTGCGTCATGATCCAGCCGGGCGCGATCGCGTTGACGCGGATATTGTAGGGGCCGTAATCGCGCGCCAGCGAGCGGGTGAGACCGAGCATGCCGGACTTGCTCGCGGTGTAGGCCGCCATGCCGCCTTGCCCCGCCATCCACGAGATTGAGCTGAAATTGATGATGGCGCCGGCCTTCGCCGCCTTCATGTCCGGCAGTACGGCCTGCGCAGCGAAGAAGCTATGCTTCAGGTTCACGGCGACGCGGTCGTCCCAATATTCCGGCGTCATCTCTTCCGTCGCATGCCGCTCGTCATGGGCGGCGTTGTTGACCAGAACATTGATCGGACCGTGGGCCTTGCGCGCGTCAGCGATGCCGCCGCGCAGCGCCGCGATGTCGGTGAGGTCGACTTTGAAAAAGTGCGCGCCAAGACCTTGGCCCGAGAGGTCGCGCGCGAGGCGCATGCCTTCCTCACCCTTGATGTCGAAGAACACGACAACCGATTTCTGCTGCGCGAAGCGCCGCACGATCGCCTCGCCGATGCCCGATGCACCGCCGGTGACGAGAACGACCTTGCCGGCGAGATCCGAATAGATGGCGGCCATGACTTCCTCCCTAATGACGTTCGGGGCGCGCCATGCGTGCCCCGAACGGTCCGGACCTTAGCCAGTCCATCCCTGAGGTGTATAGATCAGAATTCAGTTGCGTACCTCAGAGACCAGCGCCCTTTCCCGTAGCCGCATCCAGACAGATCAACGTCTTGCCGGACTTGGGTCGGGCAACGGTCTCAAATTCGGGGTTGACCAACCGCCCGTTCTGTTCCTATTTTGTTCTCATGCGGCTTAGTGAGCCGACGACGGAACCAGGCTCGGTCAAAGATCACGGATAGACGGTCGGGATGGCAACAACAGCCACCATCCTTCATGCCGACCTGGATGCTTTTTATGCTTCGGTTGAACAACTGCTCGACCCGTCGTTACGCGGCAAGCCCATCGCCGTTGGTGGCGGGGTTGTGCTTGCCGCTTCTTACGAAGCCAAGGCGTTCGGCATCCGTAGCGGCATGTCGGGACGGCAGGCGCGCGAGCTGTGTCCGCAGCTCGCCTTCGTCGGAGGCCATTTCAAGGATTATCAACGGCTTGGTGATGCCGCCATCAAGGTGATCGGCGATTTCACCCCTCTCGTCGAACGGATTTCCATCGACGAGGCCTTTGCCGACGTTGCGGGCTGCACTCATCTCTTCGGCACGCCTGCCGAGATTGCGGCGACCATCCGCCGCCGTGTGCGCACCGAGCTTGGCCTTCCGATCTCGGTCGGGGTTGCGCGCACCAAACACCTGGCGAAGATTGCCTCGCAAGTCGCCAAGCCCGACGGGCTCGTTGTTGTCGATCCCGACACCGAGCTTGAGTTCCTTCACGAATTGACTGTCGAGCTGATGTGGGGCGTGGGTCCGGTCACGAAGGCGCGGCTGGCCGCGATCGGCGTCTCGACCATCGGGCAGCTCGCAAAGACACCCGGATGGTCGCTTGAACGATTGCTGGGTCCGGCCGCAGGAGAAAAACTCGCGGCGCTGGCGTGGAATCGCGATCCGCGGCGCCTCAAGCCTCACCGCCGGGCCCGATCGGCGGGCGCGCAATCAGCGCTCGGCAGGAAACCCGCCGTCGCGCGCGTCATCCGGCCCACTCTGTTTCATCTCGCGGATCGCATCGCCACACGGCTCCGGGCGAAGTCCAGGCCCGGTCGAACTGTAACCGTCCGCGTTCGCTTTGCCGACCTGAGCTCGGTCACGCGCTCGGTCACGCTCGACGCGCCGATCTGCGCGACCGTGATCCTCGCTGAGTTGGCTGAGGAACTGGTGCGCGCCGCCCTCGCGGATCACCCCGACGAGAAAACCATCTCGCTGCTGGCGATCTCCGTGTCGCATCTTGAGGAGCACTGGGATCTGGACATGGAACTTCCGCTCGGACTCGGGGATGAAGCGCGCCGTCCCGGCTCCAGGAAAGGGCTGGCGCGTTGGGCGGCAGACTGTGCCATCGACAAAATCCGCGACCGGTTCGGATGGGATGCGATCGGATACGGCTCGGCAGTGCTCGGTCTTTCCCGTTCCGTGCCCGACGATTTTCGCAAGCTCGCTGAAAGGGATCTGTAACGGTTGCAGGCAAGCCCTCCCGAACGACGTTCGAGCCCAGCGATATCTCGCCTTGTGAAATAACGTCTGCGCCGCAGCCGAGCAGGGATGCCAGCATCGACCCTGGTCTTGCTGCCTCGCAGCAAGTGGCGAATGCAATTTGTGGCTGCGCGTATGTCGGTCGTCTGCACAACCGCCACAATTTTGTGGCAAGGAGGGGCTGTCCAAAAAGAATATTACGCTAACAGGGAGGACGACATGCTGCAGCGTTGTGCGAGAGTCCTTGGCGCGTTGACGGTAGGACTTCTTTTGACGGCCGCCGGGGCGAAGGCGGGTGAAGCTCCGAAAGAGATGAAGCTCTATGTCTTCAGCTCTGGCGCGCTCAACCTCGACAAGTCGCTGATCCAGAACGGCGCCAGCGGTAAGGTCCAGATTCCCGTGGGCTTCTTCCTGATCCGTCATCCCAAGGGCGACGTGCTGTTCGATTGCGGCAACAACGACAAGATCATCACCAATCCAGACTATTGGGGACCGTTCGTGAAGGCGCTTGATCCGGGCCGCTCGCCCGACATCGCCATCGATGCCCAGCTCGCCAAGATCAACGTCAAGCCCTCCGACATCAAATATGTCGTGCTTGGGCACTTCCACGTCGACCATGCCGGCAATATCGGCAAGTTCCTCGACTCGACCTTCGTGTATCAGCGCGATGAGATCAAGAATGCGTTCTGGCCGGCGCCGGGCTATGCCACCTTCTTCATCACTGACGATTTTTCCATGCTGCGCAACGGCATCGGGGGCCCGATGCCGAGCAAGTACAAGACGATCGAGCTCGACGGCGATCTCGACCTGTTCGGCGACAACAGCGTCTACATCCATCGCGCCGTGTCACACACGCCGGGCAGCCAGATCATGGTCGTGCGTTTGCCCAAGACGGGAACCGTCGTGCTGACCAGCGATGCCGTCTATCTGCAGGAGAATCTCGACAAGAACATCCTGCCGAGCGTTGGCAGCGTCTATGATCCTGTCGGCATGCTCGATGCCTATGCCTGGGTGAGGCGCGTCCACGACGCCGAGGGCGCCGACATCATCTTCGCGCACGATCCGGACGTCTACAAGGCTCACAAGCACTCGCCCGAATTTTACGAGTGATCGAACGGCGCGCCGCGAACTGTTTCCGATCCCGCGCCTTGCGCGCGGGATCGCGTTCGGGCCGTTCGGCGCGCGCGTTTCCTTGCGGCATCTGGATCCTGTAAATCGATGTCACCGCTTGTGCAGGCGCAGCATGTCACCAAATGGTACGGGCCGCGCCGCGCCGTCAGCGACGTGTCCTTTGCCGTCGAACAGGGCGAGATCGTCGGCCTTCTTGGGCCCAATGGCTCGGGCAAGAGCACGATCTTCCGCATGTTGACCGGCTACCTCGTGCCAACCTCCGGCCAAATCGAGGTCGTCGGCCATGACGTCGTGACCGACTCCCTCGCGGTTCGCCGCGTCATCAGCTATGTTCCGGAGGACGCACCGCTGTACGATCACATGCGGGTCGGCGAGTTCCTTCGCTTCATGGCCAACCTGAAGGGATTGCGGGGGGCGGCGGCCAAGGCCGCGGTGGACGCCGCGGTCGAGCAGCTGGATCTCGCCCGCGTCATGTTGCTCCTGACCGGAAAACTCTCTCGCGGTTTCCGCCAGCGCGTTTCGATCGCGCAGGCGCTATTGGGAAGTCCGCAACTGCTGGTGCTGGACGAGCCGACCAGCGGGCTCGACCCGCACCAGGTCATTGGCGTTCGCGATCTCATTCGCTCGCTCGCTGGAAGCCAAACCGTGCTAATCGCCTCGCACATCCTTCCCGAGATCGAAAAGGTCGCCTCGCGGGTCATGATCCTGCTCGATGGCATGCTTCTGACCGCGGATGCGCTGAAGGCGAAAACGGAAGGGATGATGTTGCGGCTCGCAGCCGACGCTCCGGAAGCGACCGTGCGAGGCGTCGTCGGCGCCGTCGCCGGCGTGCGCGAGATCGCCGTCGAGCCGGACACCGGCTCGGCGGCGGTGCATTACCGGATCCGGGTCGAGCCGCGCGCGTCTCTCGCCGCCGACATCGTGACGGCGCTGGTTGAAGCCGGTGTCGCCGTCTCGGAGCTGACCGAAAGCCGTCCGGACCTCGAGCGCATATTTCTCGACCTGACGCGCCAATCGTCGAGGGCCGCCGCATGAGGAGCTTCGCGATACTCCTGCGCAAGGAGGAGATGGCGCTGTTCTCCTCTCCGATCGCCTATGCCGTGATGACCGTGTTTCTGCTCATCATGGGCTACAGCTTCACACTCACATTGTTCATCAGCCATCAGCCCAGCATGGTGCACGTCTTCTTCCAGATGTTCGTGCTGTTCATGCTGACCGGGCCCCTGATCACAATGCGGCTTCTGGCCGAGGAGCAAAAGCTGCGGACCATGGAAGTGTTGCTCACTTCGCCGGTCTCCGAGGTTGCGATCGTGCTGGCGAAATATTGCGCCAGCATGAGCCTGATCGTGGTCATGCTGCTGTTGTCGGGCTGCTACGCGGCGGCGCTGATCTGGTTCGGCGACCCCGATTTCGGTCCGATCTATAGCGGCTATCTGGGCTTGCTCCTGTTCGGCTCCGCTGTGGTCGGCACCGGGCTATTGGCGTCTGCGCTGACCGCGAACCAGATCATCGCGGCGCTGATCTCGCTCAGCGCCTTCCTGCTGCTCTGGATCATCGACAATTTCGGCTGGCTGCTGCCGAGCCCGGCGGACACACTGGTGGTGAACCTCTCGCTCGCCGTGCATTTTCGTCCCTTCGCCGTCGGTTCGGTCTATCTATCGGACGTCGGCTTCTTTCTCAGCGTCACGCTGCTGACGTTGCTGTTGACCGTGCGAGCGCTGGCGCGGCGGTGAGGGTGCGAGATGTCGCGGTTCGCCAGATCCGATCTCGCTCTTGGCGCACTCGTCGCCGCCGCCGTCCTGTTCGGAGCCCTGGGCTTTGCCGGTTTCAGCGACAGGATTTCGAACAGCTTCCTCTTTGTGGCCTGGCTTCTCACTCTGCTGACGCTGTTTGGGCTCGCGGTCCGCCTGCCGCTGCGCGGCCGCGGATCGCGTTGGTCCGCGTGGGCTGGCAATACGCTCATCGTCTGCGCCGCTGTCGGCGTGGTGATCGCCGCCAATGTCGCGCTCTATCGCCACGACGTTCATTTCGACGCAACTCGGGAGGGCCGGAATACGCCACCGCCGCAGCTCACCGATGTCATCGATGGGCTGCATGCGCCGCTGTCGTTGACTTACTTTTACAACGCCAGCGACGAGAACGCGCTCGCGACGCGCGACATGATCGAGATCGCGGCCCGCGACCATCCGCTGCTTTCGTTCCGCGCCATCGATCTCGACAAGGAGCCGGGGTTGGCGCGCGACGCCGGCGTCCATTCCTACAACACGGCGGTGCTGCAGGCCTTGGACCGCAAGGTGATGGTAGAGAATGTCACCGATGCCGCGCGGCTCGGCTACGCAGCGCTGCGCGCCCTCCGCCAGCGCGCCCAGACGATCTGCTTCGTGACCGGGCACGGCGAAACATTCCGCCCGATGCGAGGCCACTATCATTTCAGCCATGTCGAGACGCTCCGCGGCCACGACATCCGCGGTGCGGACGATGTGCTGGTCGCCGAGCCCGAGCAACTCGACCGCTTTCAGCTCGCGCTGCACGAGATCGGCTTTGCGATGCGCGAGCTGGTCACGGCCACGACCGACGCGATTCCATCCGATTGCAACGTGGTGGCCGAGCTCGGTCCGCGGACCGCGCTCGCATCGGGCGAGGCGGATCTTCTGGCCGACTATCTCAAGGGCGGCGGACGGCTGATGATGCTGATCGATCCGCAATTTCCCGTCGGCCCCGACCTGCAAAGCCGCGTGCTCGAACCTTTGGGTCTCTCGACCGACTCCGCCATCGTCATCGACCCGCTGAATCACTTCCGCACCGATCCCGATAAGGTTGCTGTTCCCTATTATCCCTCGCACCCGATCACGGCGCGTCTGGCGCTTACGGTGTTCGCGCAGGCAAGGCCGATCCGTGTGTCGCAACCACCGGCGACGGTAAAGGGCACCGTGCTCGCCGCGAGCAGCCAGGACAGCTATTTGCGGCCGCCTTCCTCAGCCGGCGGGATGATGGTTGCTACGAGCGGACAAGCCGCCGGGGAAGATGGCCGCGGCGCCCATCCGCTTGTGGTCGCCCTGGAGGGAAGCTTCCCCGGCGCTGAGCCCGGCAAGACCTTTCGCCTGGTGGTCGCCGGCACCAGCAAGTTCGCTACCAACGAATATTTCCCTTACGTCTCCAACGGCGAGCTGTCGGTCGCCATCGCACGCTGGCTCGCCGAGGATAATGCCGCCCCAAATCTCGCGCCGCGCACCTACAACCTGCCGGAAATCGTGCTCACCGGCCGCCAGATGCGCAACACCTTCGTCGTGCTGGAGGTGCTGCTGCCGCTCTCGACCGCGTTGTTCGGCATCGGGATGTGGTGGAGGCGGCGTTGACAGGCGCGGCGCCCGCGCGATGGCAGGCGCCACTCGCGGCGGCCGTCCTGCTGGCGCTCTTGCTTGCGCTGGTGGTTTCGGGAGAATGGCCGGAGCTGCGCAAGAAGCTGGTATCCGCTCCGAAGGGACTCGTCACCGTCGCGGCGAACGAGATTCGAGAGATCGAGATCCGATCGGGCGCCGACAATGTCGCGCTGCATCGTCAGCGGGCGGGCTGGTCGATCGATGGTGCAAACGGGACTGTGGCGACCGAACTGGCGGCCCACCTTGGCACCGCACTCAAATTCCTCAACGTGAGCCAGCCTGCGCGCGAGATCCCACCGAGCGAGCTCGCCGCCGAAAGCTTCGCTTCATTCGGGCTTGATCCACCCGCCTTTGTTGTGGTGCTCGACGCCGCGGCAGGCGTGGCGGCGACCTTGAACTTCGGCGCGCCCAACCCGGCAGGCACATCGCACTATGTCCGGGTCGGCGGCGCGCCGACTGTCTACCTGATGCCGCGCCACGTCGAGGAGGAGTGGCGGCTGGTATTCGACATCGCGCGGCGTCAGCAGGGCAAGACGCTGGTGGCGAGCCGCGGTGCGGACCTTTTGCTTCCGGTCTCGATGTCCGAGATATGGGCCGTCGAGATCGTGTCCGGCGGCAAGCTCACCCGCTTCGAGCGCGATGCCGCCGGCGCCTGGTTCAAGCATGTCGGCCAGCATAGCCATGCGGCCGGCGGCGTTGTGCACGTTGCCGATCCCGCGCAGGCGCCCATTATCGATACCGCCTTCCGCGCCTTCGACACCGCCGTTGCCGAGAGCCGCGTGGCGGCGGCCGATCCTTCGCGTCTCGCACAATACGGCCTCGCCCTGCCGACCTTGATCGTGCTGTTCTACGCGCGCGACAGCTCGACGCCGCTGGCCCGGCTCGAGTTCGGCGCGTCGGCCGACAAGCTCGACCGCTATGCCCGTCTTGCGCCTGACGGGGCGGTGATCACCGTTGCCGAGTTCGAGCCGCGACGCCTGACCGAACTGCTCAAGGCCGTGGGAGCGGGCTCGTGAGCCTCATGCGATTACTTCTATTGGCCGCGATCGCGCTTGGCATGGCCGGCGCGGCCTCCGCGCATCAGGTCAACCTGTCGACGGCGCGGGTGATATTGAAGGGCAATCGCACCGTCCACGTCGAGATCGGTTTGAAAGGCAGCGACGCCGATCGCCTCGCTGCTACGAAAATCTTCGATACGCAGCGCGACCGGGTCGATCCGGCGCTGGTCGGAGTGTCGGCGATGTCGATCATCGCCTACGTCAGTGCGCATGTCGCCGTGACCGGTGGCGACGGCAAGCCGTGTGAGCCCGGTGCGGCGACGCTTGTGCCCGACGGCGACGGAGTTCTCTTCCGCAACAGCTTTTCCTGCCGCGCGGCGCCGGGCGATATCGTCTACCGTTCGACGGTGCTGACCGACACCGATCCCTCGGCGCGCCAGGTGGTGTTGGTCGGGGAGGGTGACAACGCCCCTCAGGCGCTGCTTGACGCCGTCAACACCACCGTCACGCTTTCGGCGCCGGCGCCATCGCTGCTCTCCACCCTGCAGCGCTATCTCGTTACCGGCATCGAGCACATCTTCCTTGGCTACGATCACATCGCGTTTTTGGTCGCCGTCGTCCTGTGGGCGCGCCGACTTGTGCCGGTGGTCAAGATCGTGACCGCATTTACGATCGCCCATTCGATCACGCTCTCGCTCGCCACGCTCAACGTCGTTGTCGTTCCCGCCACCATTGTTGAACCCGCCATCGCGGCGTCGATCGTGTATGTCGCGATGGAAAACTTCTTCACGCGCAACATCGACGGCCGCTGGCGGGTGACTTTTGCGTTCGGGCTCATTCACGGTTTCGGCTTCGCCGGTGCTCTGCGCGAGATCGGCCTGCCTACGAACGCTGTCGTCACCGCGCTTGCGGCCTTCAACATCGGCGTCGAGATCGGGCAGGTGGCCATCGTCTCGATCGTCGTGCCGGCGCTGATCGCCCTGGACCGGCTCATGGCCGTCGACAGGACCAAACCGGTGCGGGTCGCGCCGCTGGTCTACGCGCTGTCCGCACTGATTACCGTACTCGGCAGCTACTGGTTTCTCACGCGCGTGTTCGAGGCATAGCAGGCGGGCCCGGATTTCGGCTAAGATGTGCGGGAAAGTTGCGACATGGGATAGCTGATGCAGATCAGGCCGGATGATTTGCTGGTTGTGGTCGACGTGCAGAATGACTTCTGCCCGGGCGGTGCGCTGGCGGTGGGTGAGGGCGATGCCGTCGTGCCGGTGATCAATCGGCTTTCACAGCAGTTCAACCATATGGTGCTGACGCAGGACTGGCATCCGGCCGGTCACAGCTCATTTGCGACGGCCCATCCCGGCTCGGCTCCGTTCCAGACCATCATAACGCCTTACGGCGAGCAAACGCTGTGGCCGGACCATTGCGTGCAGGGCACGAGCGGTGCGGCCTTTCATCCGCAACTGGCGACCGAGCGGGCGGAGCTCGCGATCCGGAAGGGGTTTCGCAGCCAGATCGATTCCTATTCCGCCTTCTTCGAAAACGACCGGCGCACGCCGACGGGGCTCGCGGGTTATTTGCGCGACCGCGGCCTGCAACGGCTGTTTCTGGTCGGACTGGCGACCGACTATTGCGTACATTATTCCGCGGTCGATGCGCGCAGGCTCGGCTTCGAGACCATCGTCGTCGAGTCCGGCTGCAGGGCAATCGATCTCGCCGGCTCGCTTGCATCCGCGTGGAGCGCTATGCAACAGGCCGGCGTGCAGCGGATCGGCGACATCAGTTAGGTCATCCTCGCCTTGCGCCATGCGGTTGCCGCGATTCGGCATGCCGCCGAGCGCGATGATTTTGCGGCGAGCCATTCGCGGGCGGGAAGCAGCATGTACCTTGGTATCGATCTCGGCACATCGGCGGTGAAGACCATTCTCGTTGATGATGAGCAACGCGTGGTCGCAAGCCGAAGCCGATCGCTTGCGACGATGTCTCCACGTCCCGGCTATTCCGAACAGGAGCCGGCGGAGTGGATCGATGCAACCTTTGCAACGCTCGATGCCTTGAAGGCGGACCGTCCTCGCGAACTGGCGGAGGTTGACGGTATCGGCCTCTCGGGCCAGATGCATGGTGCAACTCTGCTTGGCGCGGACCTCAAGCCGCTGCGCCCCTGCATCCTTTGGAATGACGGACGCTCCGCCGCTGAATGCCGCGAACTGGAACGACGCTGGCCAGCCTTGCGTGTGACGACGGGCAACAAGGCCATGCCCGGATACGCTGCGCCGAAAGTGCTCTGGGTCGCGAAGCACGAGCCGGAGATCTTCGCGGCCACCAAACTCGTCTTGCTGCCGAAAGCCTATCTGCGCCTGATCCTGACCGGTGAGGCGATCGAGGATGTCTCGGACGCGTCGGGATCCTTGTGGCTCGATGTCGCGCGGCGCGATTGGTCGGATGAAGGGCTGTCCGCGACGGGCTTGTCGCGCAGTCAGATGCCGCCTCTCATCGAAGGGTGTGCGCCTGCAGCGCGGCTGCGGCGCGACATGGCGCTGCGTTGGGGAATGACCAAACGGCCGATGGTGGCCGGAGGCGCCGGCGACAATCCGGCGGGCGCTGTCGGTATCGGTGCAATAAGGTCCGAAAGCGCATTTATTTCGCTCGGAACCTCGGGCGCATTGCTGGCGCCGACCGACGTCGTCGCTGCCAACCCTGAGCGAGCTGTCCATACGTTCTGTCACGCGATCCCTGGAATGTGGATTCACGCCGGGGCAATCCTCTCTGCGGCGTCGTGCCTCGCCTGGATCGCGCGGTTATTTGGGGCGTCCGAGGCTGACCTGCTTGCGCCGCTGGGTCCGCGTCCGGAGGCGCCCTCGGCTGTGAGCTTCCTGCCTTATCTGTCCGGCGAACGTACGCCACACGATGACCCCGCGGCGCGTGGATTGCTGGCGGGGCTCAGTCATGGCACCGATCGCGCCGCCATCGGGCAAGCCGTGCTTGAGGGCGTGGCCTTCGCACTTGCCGACTGCAGGGATGCGCTCGCGGACACCGGTATCGTGATCGAGGAAGCTGACGCGATTGGAGGCGGTTCCCGTTCGCAGTTCTGGCTGTCGATCCTGGCAAATGTTCTGAACCTCCCGATCCATCGCTTTGCCGACGGTGATACGGGAGCGGCCTTTGGAGCGGCAAGACTGGGGCGTCTTGCCGTCACCGGGGAGGCGATCGAGGCCATCTGCACACGTCCTCGACGCATCGAGACATTCGAACCTGTGCCTGCGCTCGCCGATGCCTATGCCGAGCGGCTACCGCAGTGGCGCAAACTCTACAGGCCGCGCGACTAGCCGGAACAACCAACTCGGGTATACCCGAGTTGGTATTGCCTGCACTGCCGCCTTTTTGTTTAATGAATAGGCCGCGCGAGCCTTCCAAACGAGACGCGGATCACAAACGCATTGTGCACGGGAGGCACGATGGCCGAACCGATCCTCGAGATGCGCGGGGTCTCAAAATCCTTCTTCGGCATCAAGGCGCTGCGCGGTGTCGACCTCACCGTCTATGCCGGCGAAATCCATGCCTTGATGGGTGAGAACGGCGCCGGCAAATCCACCCTGATGAAGATATTGTCGGGAGCCTACAGGCCCGATCCCGGCGGCGAGATCCGGATCGAGGGCAAGCCGGTGCGGATCGAAGGCCCCCTGGGTGGGCGGGCAGCCGGCATCTCGATCATCTATCAGGAACTTTCGCTGGCCCCCAATCTCACCGTTGCGGAGAATATTTATCTCGGCCGCGAGATGTCGCGGTCCGGGTTGCTCGCGCGCGGCGCCATGCGCGTTGGCGTCGGCCCGATCCTGGAGCGGCTGGGCGCTGATTTCTTGCCATCGACCCTGGTGGCGCATCTATCCATGGGCCAGCGCCAGCTCGTCGAGATCGCCCGCGCGTTGCATGCAAGGTCAAAGATCCTGATCATGGACGAGCCGACCACTGCGCTTTCGGCGGGTGAGAGCGAGCGGCTGTTCGCGCTGGTTCGCCAGCTTCGCGCCGAGGGGCTCGCCATCATCTACATCTCGCATCGCATGGACGAGGTTTATGCGCTCGGCGACCGTGTCACGGTGCTGCGCGACGGCCGGCTGGTGGGCTCGCTCGACAAGCCCGAAATCCGCGCCGACACCATCGTTCGCCTGATGGTCGGGCGCGATGTGTCGTCCTTCTACAAGAAAGATCATGATCCGGAAGCGGGGCGGGGGCATCCGGTGCTTGCGGCCATCGACATGGCCGATGGGCAGCGGGTCAAGGGCTGCTCGCTCACGGTGCATGCAGGCGAGGTGGTCGGCCTTGCCGGCCTGATCGGGGCGGGACGCACCGAGCTTGCGCATCTCATCATCGGTGCATCACCCAGGACCTCCGGCCATCTCGAGATCGAAGGCCGGCCGGTCACTATCCGCACGCCAGGCGAGGCGCTCGACGCCGGAATTGCCTATCTGACCGAAGACCGCAAGGCGCTCGGCCTGTTCCTGGACATGTCATGTCTGGACAACATCAACCTCGCCGTATTGGGCCGGGACGCCAGGCTCGGCTACGTCCTTGATCGGGACAAGGCCCGCGACCGTGCCAACAGGGCCTTCGCTGCGCTCGGCATCCGCGCCGCGAATGTCGGCGTGCCGGCCGGCGGGCTCTCCGGCGGCAACCAGCAGAAAGTGCTGCTGTCACGGCTGCTGGCGACCACGCCAAAAGCCCTGATCCTCGACGAGCCGACGCGCGGCGTCGATGTCGGGGCCAAGTCCGAGATCTATTCGATCATCGATAATCTCGCGAAATCGGGTACCGCGATCCTTGTCATCTCGTCCGATCTGCCGGAGATTATCGGCATCTGCGACCGCGTCATTGTCATGCGTGCTGGACGGATTGCCGGCGAGATCGAGCGAACCGCGGCATCGCCGTTGAACCAGGAGGACATCATGGCGCTCGCAACCGGGACGGAGCACGCTCATGCATGACAGTTCTCCGCAGGCGGGAGCCGCGCCGGCCACGGCCAATGGCGCCGCGGCCGCGCAGGAGACGAAGCGCCAACGCATCAGGCTCTTGATCCGCGCAGCCGGCATGCTGCCGGTGCTGCTGCTGTTGTGCCTTGGCTTTCATTTCCTGTCGGAGGGCCGCTTCTTTTCCGGCCAGAATCTGGGCATCGTTCTGCAGCAAGCCGCAGTCAACACGGTGCTCGCCGCAGGCATGACCTTCGTTATCCTCACCGGGGGCATCGACCTGTCGGTCGGTTCGATCCTAGCCGCGTCCGCGATGGCCGGATTGACGATCTCCCAGCTTCCCGACCTCAGCGCGTTCTGGGTTCTGGCCTCGGTCCTCGCGGGCCTTGGTTTCGGTGTCATCAATGGCGCGCTGATTGCCCTGTTGCGCCTGCCGCCGTTCATCGTCACGCTCGGTTCGCTCACTGCCGTGCGTGGTCTCGCCCGCCTGCTCGGCGCCGATACCACCATCTTCAATCCTTCCATTCCCTATGCCTTCATTGGTAACGGCTCGCTCACGCTCGTTCCCGGTGTCGTGTCGATCCCGTGGCTGTCGGTGATCGCATTGCTCGTCATCTTCGTCTCCTGGCTCGTGCTGCGTCGGACCGTGCTCGGCGTGCACATCTATGCGGTCGGCGGTAACGAGAGTGCGGCGCGCCTGGCCGGCATCAAGGTGTGGGCCGTGCTGACCTTCGTCTACGGCGTGTCGGGACTTTTGGCCGGCCTTGGCGGTGCCATGCAGGCAGCGCGGCTCTATGCCGCCAACGGGCTGCAGCTCGGCCAATCCTACGAGCTCGACGCGATCACCGCCGTGATCCTCGGCGGCACGTCCTTTGTCGGTGGTATCGGCTCGATCTGGGGAACGCTGGTCGGGGCGCTGATCATTGCGGTTCTGTCGAACGGCCTCATTCTCATCGGCGTCTCCGACATCTGGCAATATGTGATCAAGGGTTTGGTGATCATCGGTGCCGTGGCGCTCGATCGCTATCGGCTGCAAGGCTCGGCGCGCACTTGAGGGAGCATCGAGGCTCGATGTCGCCACATCAGATTCGGTTACGGCATCTGGTCTGCCGTACCCGGGGGTGAAGACAGACCAGGGAGGAAGCTCATGTTGAAGACGATCTCGTTCGCGGGCGCCGCAATGGTGCTCGCTCTCAGCTCCGCTCCGTCCTTTGCGAAGGAGCTCAAATCGATCGGCATCTCGCTCGGCTCGATGGGCAACCCGTTCTTCGTGGCGCTCTCCAAGGGCGCCGAGTTCGAGGCCAAGAAGACCAATCCCAATGTGAAGATCACCACCGTCGGCTTTGAATACGATCTCGGCAAGCAAGTGACCCAGATCGACAACTTCATCGCCGCGGGGGTCGACCTGATCCTCCTCAATCCCGGCGATCCGAAGGCCATCGGGCCCGCGATCAAGAAGGCGCAGGCGGCAGGCCTCGTCGTCGTTGCCGTGGATACGGCCGCCGAAGGCGCCGACGCGACGGTAACGACCAACAATGTCCAGGCCGGAGAGATCTCCTGTCAGTACATTGTCGACAAGCTCGGCGGCAAAGGCAATGTGGTGATCGAGAACGGCCCGCAGGTCTCCGCCGTGATCGACCGCGTGGTGGGCTGCAAGAACGTCTTTTCGAAGAACGCCGGAATCAAGGTTCTCTCGAGCGACCAGGACGGCAAGGGATCGCGCGAGGGTGGCTTGACGGTCGCGCAGGGTTATCTGACCCGCTTCCCGAAGATCGATGCCATCTTCGCCATCAACGATCCCCAGGCGATCGGCACTGATCTTGCGGCGCGCCAGCAGCAGCGTTCCGGCATCGTCATCAGTTCGGTCGATGGCGCGCCCGACATCGAGGCCGCGCTCAAGGACCCCGCAACGCCGCAGATCCAGGCCTCGGCCTCGCAAGATCCGTTCTTCATGGCGCGCCGCGCCGTGCAGCTCGGCGTTGGCATTCTCAACGGCAAGAAGCCGGCATCACCCGTCGAGCTCCTGCCCTCGAAGCTTATCACCCGCGACAACGTCGCCCAATACAAGGGCTGGACTTCCGACCGGTCGCAGTAGCGCGCCCGCGATATACGTTACGGAGCGTCGCCCTACCGGGCGGCGCTCCATGCCCTTTTGCCGGCACAACCGGGACTCGAAAGCAGCGGCCGGCCCCTCAAAATGAGTTGCGTGCCTCAAGAACTCTGCTAGCCTCATCTCATGAAGGAGCCGGACACTCCCGCGGCGCTGACACTGAAGGACATCGCGCGCCAGGCCGGCGTCAGCCTGGCGACCGTGGACCGCGTGCTGCACAACCGCCCCGGTGTGCGGCCGGACACGATCCGCCGCGTCAAGGAGGCGATCGAACGCAATGCCTTTCAGCCCCACATGGCGGCGGCCGAGCTCGCGCGCGGCCGGGGTTGGCGCTTTGCGTTCGTGATGCCGTCCGGGCCGAACCCGTTCATGCAGCAAATCCAGTCCTATCTCGGCGAGATGTCGGCTTGGCTCTCGGCCCGCCGCCTTCTGATCGAGATGATCGCAACCGACGTCTTCGACGGTTCGGTTCTGGCCGCTACGCTCGAACGGCTCCCCGGTGGCTTCGATGGCGTCGCCGTGGTGGCACTGGATCATCCGAGTGTCCGCGCCGCCATCAACGATCTCATCGATGCCGGCACCAAGGTCGTTACCCTGGTCTCTGACGTGCCCTCGTCGCGGCGCCAGCATTATGTCGGCATCGACAATATCGCCGCCGGCCGTACCGCCGGCGCACTGGTCGGCCGGTTCGTCGGCGGCCGCAAGGGAAAAGTCGCGATCGTCGCCGGCTCGCAAGGCCTGCGCGACCATGCCGAGCGCATCTTCGGCTTCAACCAGGTGATGGCGTCGGAGTTTTCCGGGCTCGACGTGCTGCCCGTTCTCGAAGGCCGCGACGAGGATGAGCGCTCCGAACGACACATGACACGGCTGCTTGGGCAGTATCCAGACATCGTCGGCCTCTACAATGTCGGCGCCGGCACAGCCGGCGTCGCCAAGGCGCTGATGGAACAGGGCCGGGAGAAGCAGGTGGTGTTCGTCGGCCATGACGTCACGGTCTTGACGCGCAAGCTGTTGCTGCAGGGCGTCATGGCTGCGGCGATTTCGCAAAACCCGGGCCATGAGGCGCGGGCCGCCGTGCGCGTGCTGCTCGCGCTCGCCAGGAGCGAGCCGATCCTGAGCGAACAGGAGAAGATCCGGATCGACATCGTGATGAGGGACAATCTGCCATAGGCGGCTGCTGCTGCTGGCAGCCAGAGTTGGTAAGCGGCTGATTTGCGAGAAAGGCGGCACAGTTCGCGCACCGCAAACCGGGCCAAAAGGGAGGAAGCGTGTATCTCGGCATGGACATCGGCACGTCCGGTGTGAAAGCGGTGCTCGTGGACGAGGCGGGCGCGATCCTCGCGACCGCCTCGCGCGAGCTTGCGCTGTCGCATCCGGCGCCGCTGTGGTCCGAGCAGGATCCCGATGCCTGGTTCGAGGCGGCCATCGGCGCGGTCGACGACCTTGCATCCGCCTGTCCGCGCGAGGTCGCCCAGGTCCGCGGCATCGGTCTCTCCGGCCAGATGCATGGCGCAAGCCTGCTTGGCGACGATGGCCGTCCGCTTCGGCCAGCCATTCTCTGGAACGACGGCCGTTCCCAAGCCGAATGTGCCGCGCTCGAGCGGTACTGTCCGTCGCTCCACGCCATCACCGGAAATCTGGCGATGCCCGGCTTCACCGCACCCAAGCTGTTGTGGGTGGCGCGGCACGAGCCGGAGATTTTCCAGCGTGTCGCCAAGGTGTTGCTGCCAAAGGCCTATGTCCGCTATCGCCTGACCGGCGAGATGGTCGAGGACATGTCGGATGCGGCCGGAACGCTGTGGCTCGACGTCGGTCAGCGCCGCTGGTCCGCGCTGCTCCTGCGTGCGACGGGGCTCGATCTCCATCACATGCCGCGGCTTGTCGAAGGCAGCGAGGTCAGCGCACATCTTGCGCCTGTCTTCGTCCGGCGCTGGGGATTGGGGAACGATGTCGTGGTCGCCGGCGGCGCCGGCGATTGCGCAGCGAGCGCGATCGGGCTCGGCGCGATCACCCCTGGCGATGCATTCCTGTCGCTGGGCACGTCCGGCGTGATGTTCCGTGTCACCGATCAATTTGCGCCGGCGCCGGCATTGGCCGTGCATGCCTTTTGCCACGCGCTTCCCGGCCTGTGGCACCAGATGGGCGTGATGTTGTCTGCTGCTGCTTCGCTCGCCTGGCTCGCGAGCGTGATGGCGACGCCGGCCACCGAGCTGTTGATGCCGCTCGGCGACACGGTCGACGGGCCGAGCCCGGTCAAATTCCTGCCGTATCTCAACGGCGAGCGCACGCCGCATAACGACGCTGCCGCGGCCGGAGCCTTCATCGGCCTGCGTGCCGCAACCGGGCGAGACCAGATCGTGCAGGCCGTGCTCGAAGGCGTCGCCTTTGCGGCGCGCGACAATCTTGCCGCTCTGGGACATGCGAGCTCTGACATCGCGGAGGTCGATCTCGTTGGCGGCGGCTCGCGCTCGGCGCTCTGGGCGCAGATTTGCGCCGATGTGCTCGGCATTCCCGTTCATCGCGTCGAGGAGGGCGAGGTGGGGGCTGCACTCGGGGCCGCGCGCCTCGGCAGGCTCGCGGCCACCGGCGAGAATGCCGGAGAAGTGTGCACCCGTCCGCGGCGCCTTGCGACCTTCACGCCGCGCGCCTCCGCCGCGGCCGCCTACGACGAGGCCTACCACAGTTGGCGAAAGCTCTACCCCGCGCTGAAGGAGAATCTTTAAGTGAACGCGTCAGCCAAACTGCCAGCCGGCAAGTCTGAGCGAGGCGGACCATGGTAACCCCTCCCGCAACCGGGCAACCGGTCCTTGAGTTGACGGGGATCGGCAAGGAGTTCGGCGCGATTCGCGCACTGCACGGCGTCGACATGCAGGTTTTCCCCGGCGAGGTGGTTGGGCTGATGGGCGACAACGGCGCCGGCAAGTCGACGCTCGTCAAAATCATCGCCGGCAATTTCCCACCGAGCCATGGCGAGATCCGCTTCGACGGCAATCTGGTGCATTTCGCCCGTCCAATCGATGCCCGGGCGGTCGGGATCGAGGTCGTCTACCAGGACCTCGCGCTCGCCGACAATCTCACGGCGGCAGCCAATGTCTTCCTCGGCCGTGAGCTCAAGCGGAAGTTCGGTCCGTTCGCCTTTCTCGATCACAAGGCCATGGCGGCGCGCGCGCTGGACCTGTTTGGAGAGCTGCGTTCGGAGACCCGTCCGTACGACCTCGTGAAGCAGATGTCGGGCGGCCAACGCCAGGCGGTCGCGATCGCGCGGACACGCCTCTCCAACGCCAGGCTCGTGATGATGGACGAGCCGACAGCCGCGATCTCGGTCCGCCAGGTCGAGCAGGTCCTGAGCCTGATCCATCGTTTGAAGGAGCAGGGTGTCGCCGTGATGCTGATCTCGCACCGCATGCCCGACGTTTTCGCGGTCTGCGACCGCGTCGTCGTCATGCGCCGAGGGGAGAAGCGCGCCGACAAGGCGATCGGCGACACCACTCCTGAGGAAGTCACCTCCCTTATCACCGGAGCGAAGGAGGCCGCGTGATGGCCGCGCCCATGGAATCTCCCATCACTTTCACCAACATCGGCAAGGCCAGATGGTGGCAGACCGGAATCTTTGCCTCGCAGACCGGCTACGTCCTGCTCGCCCTCGTGGCGCTGTTCGTGGTGATGAACTTTGCAAGCCCGTATTTCTTCACCGAGGGCAACATGCAGAACGTGGCGAAGAATTTTTCCTTCATCGCTATCGCCACGCTCGGCGCGACATTCGTCATTATTACGGGCGGCATCGACCTCTCGGTCGGCTCGATGATGTGTTTTTCCGCGATGATCACGTCGATGATCATGACGGACGTTTCGACGCCGGGCATGCCCGGTGCGTCGTGGTTCGTCCACCTGGCGGCCGACGGCAAGACCGTCGTCGCCAACGTGCCGGGCTTGATACTGGTCGTCTCGGTGCTTGGCGGGCTTGGCGTTGCGCTGATCGTCGGCCTCGTCAACGGCTTCTGTATTGCCGTTCTCGGGCTGTCGCCCTTCGTCACCACGCTCGGCATGCTCTCGATCGTGCGCGGCATGGGCTACGTCGTCTCCAACGGCCGCGGCAGCTTTCCCGGCGGGCCGGACGCCGATTATTTCTACGCGCTGACATCGGGCGACGTGTACGGCATGCCCGCGCCGTTCATTTATCTCGTGGTGCTCGCAGTCGCGATGGCAATCGTGCTGCATCACACCGGTTTCGGTCGTCACGTCTTCGCGCTCGGCGGCAACGAGAAGGCGGCCGCGCTGACCGGCATTGCGGTGGCGCGTCTGAAGATCGCGGTTTACGTGATCTGCGCGCTCGCGGCGGGTCTCCAGGGCATCATCATATCCGGCTGGCTGGGATCGGCGCCTGCAAACATGGCGACGTCCTACGAGCTCAATGTCATTGCTGCGGCGGTCATCGGCGGCGCCAATCTCGCCGGCGGGACCGGCGGCCCGCTCGGAGCCATCGTCGGCTGCGTGCTGCTCGAGGTGATCCGCAACGGCCTCGTGCTCGCGCAGGTCTCCTCGTACTGGCAAGAGACCCTGGTGGGCGTGATCATCATTCTGGCGGTGCTGGTCGATCGCCTTCGCTCGCGCATGGCTTGAGAGCTCTTCCTGGAGGTTAACGCGCTGTTGTCTGTCCGCCTCCCGGAGCTGCGATTTTCAAAGGATGGACACAAAAATGTGGAGGGACGCAATGAGGAAACTTCTTCTTGCCGGCATAACCGTCGCGATGATGGCGACGCCGGCGCTCGCCGCCCAGACCTACAAATTCGTGATCGTGCCCAAGGCCATGAACAATCCGTTCTTCGACTTCGCGCGTGACGGCTGTCAGAAGCGCGCCAAGGAGCTCGGCAATATCGAATGCATCTATAAAGGCCCCGTCGAGCACGAGCCGGCGACCCAGGCGCAGATCATCCAGGATTTCATCACACAGAAGGTGGATGGTCTTGCGATTTCGGTCGCCGACACTGCGGCGATGACCAAGTCGATCGAGGCGGCGACCGCCGCCGGCATTCCCGTCATCACCTTCGATTCGGATGCGCCGGGCTCGAAACGGATCGCCTATATCGGAACCAACAACAAGGAGTTCGGCCTCGCGCTCGGCAAGCAACTGCTGAAGCTCCGGCCGGGGGGCGGCAAATATGCGATGGTCTCCGGCGGTCCCGGTGCCGCGAATCTGGCGGAGCGCGTCGATGGAGTCCGCGAAGCGCTCAAAGGCTCGAAGTGGGCCGAAGTCGGGGGATCACCGACGTTCTGCAACGACGATCCTGCAGCCGCCATTCAACAGATGACTGACCTGCGCACCGCAACCCCCGACCTCGCTGCGATCATCCCGGTCGGCGGTTGGCCCATGTTCGCGCCGGAAGGCTTCAAGGCGTTCGCTAACCGCAGCAAGAAGGACATCGACTCCGGCAAGTTCACGCTCGTCGTGGCCGACACTTTGAGGATGCAGCTCGAACTTTTGAACGAAGGCTATGCCAATGCCCTGGTCGGCCAGCGTCCGTTCGAGATGGGCGAGAAAGCGATGGATACCCTGCTTGCGATCAAGAAGGGCGAGAAGGTGCCGGAGATCGTTTACACCGGTCTTGATCTCGTGACCAAGGATAACGTCGCGAAGATGTTGAAGTAGGAACGTTCGCCAGCCCCGGCGTTCCTGCAGTGCCTCTTCCGCTCCGGAAGAGGCTCGGTGGGGAGCCTCTGCTACTCACGAGACTGGGTAGTGAGAGGTTCCCCACGACATCGCCGCCGGTCCGGAGATCTGGTGGTCTGTCGAATCCCGCGATAGCCTTTCGATGCGCGACGGCTCGTTGTGAACCAACGGTCGATGACACCTGCGTTTCCGGAGCAATCATGCAGCAATCGGATCGGTCAACTCTCCCGTCTCGTCTCGTCGGGCAATACGCCCTTGTGACCGGCGCCTCTCAAGGCATCGGGCAGGCGGTCGCGGTCCGGCTGGCTCAGGAAGGTGCGAGCGTCGCGATCAATTTCGTCGGTCCGCCTGCAGGTGCTGAAGAAACCCTCGCCCGCGTGCGGGCCGCGTCTGCCGAGCGAGGGCATGGCGACAGCGACCATTTCGTGGTTCACGCCGATATCGGCAGCGAGGCCGACATTGGACAGATGTTCGATATCGTGCTGGCGCGCTGGCCGCGGCTTGACTGCCTCATCAACAATGCCGGCTTCCAGAGGGAGTCACCGAGCGAGGCACTCGATATCGAAACCTATCGTCGAACCCTCGACGTGAATCTGAACGGTGCCGTGCTCTGTGCACAGCGAGCGCTCGCGCACTTCGTGGCGCGCGGCGGAGGCGGCACTATCATCAATTGCTCGAGCGTCCACCAGATCATCCCCAAGCCGGGCTATCTCGCCTATTCGATCAGCAAGGGCGCGATGGCCAGCCTGACGCGCACGCTTGCGCTCGAATTTGGCAGCCGGGGCATTCGTGTCAACGCGGTCGCACCCGGCGCGATCGACACGCCGATCAATGCCGCATGGACCGGCGATCAAGCCAAGCGCGCAGCCGTGGAAAGCCACATCCCGCTCGGGCGTGTCGGAACGGCGGAGGAGATCGCCGGCGTGTTTGCGTTTCTCGCGTCAGATGAAGCGGGCTATATCACGGGGCAGACCATCTACGTCTGCGGAGGTCTCACGCTCTTCGGTGAATTCCGCGAGAATTGGGCGAGCTAGCCGGCGCACGTGACGCGACGATGCCATGTCCGAACTCTGCTGGCGGCCAAAACCGCACGGCGGTGCAATATGCCGCGAAGGGTCAGAAGCGGGCGTTGTCTCCACTTCACATCCTGTCATAGGCGCCACCGATCGCAGCAACGTATCGCTCCACGGAATTTTGCAAAATCTGCTTGGCGCCCGAATGGATCACCCGTTCGAAGTGGTGGCTGTACACCCGATCGAACGCGAGGGGCATCAGCGCAGCACCGACCGCACGGACGGCCTTCTCGGAAAGCGGGATGAAGTTCGGAATGCTGCGCATGAATGAAAAAGATTTACGATCAAGGTTCGCGATAGCCATGTCGGCCGAGCACACCACTCCCTTACCCTCCGCTCCGGCCGCCCAATGAAGCATCGCTCCACCGGGGAAATGCCCGCCGCCGCGGACCAACGTGATGCCCTTCTGCAACTCGAATCTTTCGCCCTGCCAGAACTTGATGCAACTATCCGGCTGCCTCACCCAATTGGCATCGTCAGCGTGAAGATGCACCGGCACATTGCCGAACGCTCGGCTCCAGTCAACAAGCGTCGTGTAGAAGTGCGGATGCGAAATGGCGATGGCGCGCAATCCGCCAAGTCCGTTAATCAAGGTGACCGTAGCCTCATCGATCAGGGAGATGCAATCCCAGAGGACGTTCCCTTCAGGCGTACATAAGAGCAGTGCGCGTTGCCCGATGGCGAATTTAGGAGTCGTGCCGATGCCAATAAGACCTGGCTCGTATTGGCGAAATCCGTTGTGGTGCGAAATCTTCAGCCGCTCTAGCGTTGTCCACGACTGGCCCTCAGGCAGAATGAATTGACGCTCGTCCTCGCACACCGGGCAATGAGCCGGTGGGGCTTCGCTTTGCGGATACTGCGTGCCACAGGTCGAGCAGATGAAGGCAGGCATGGGTTTCCTCCTTTGGCTACAACGGACACATCCGGATCAGCCCAACACAAGTTGGTTGACGTGCCACGACGGTACCGAGGATCGGCCAAAGAAAAAAATACATAATCGGCGCAATGGTATAATCTTGGGTTATGAGGCTGGAAGCACGATTGCGCGCATTCGCGGCGTTTGCCCGCAAGAGGTCGTTTTCGTCGGCCGCTGCAGAACTTGGCATCAGCCAGCCGGCGGTCTCAAAGCACGTCGCCGAGTTGGAGCAGGAGCTGGGGATCAAACTTGTGGAACGGTCACGGCGTGACGGCGTGCTCACGGATGCCGGTGATTTCGTCGCGAATTACGTCCTTCGCGCCGAATCCCTCCTCGCGCAGGCAGGCCTCGGTGCCGCGCAATTCCGCCAGGGCGGCCCTGGTTCGGTGGCACTCGTCGCGTCGTCACTCACCGGGACTTATCTGTTGCCCGAGATCATTGCCGAATTCCAATATTCGCATCCGGGAGTGCGCGTCACGTTGCAAGTGGGATCAGCCGAGCAAGCGGTCGAACGGCTTCGATCTCATCGCGCCGAGTTGGGTTTCGTAGCGGGGACCGTGACGGCACCAGAAATCGAAACGGAGCCCTTGCTGGAGTATGAAGTCGTCATCGTCGGCAGTCCGGCTTTAGCACCCCGGCGGCTTTCGCGCGAAAGTTTTGAAAAATTGACTTGGCTTTCGCGGGAAGAAGGTTCTGCGACCCGCATCTCTTCCGATGGCCGTTTGGCGCAGCTGGGCATTGTTCCCAAGCGTCGGCTTGAGCTGTCTTCCAATGAGACCCTCGTGTCTGCACTGAAGAGAGGTTACGGAATCGGCGCCATCAGTCGCTATGTTGTCACCGCGGAGCTCGGCGCCGGGTCATTGGCCGTGATCCATCTTCGCGGGTGGGACGTCCGCAACATGGTGTCTGTGCTTCGAGTTCGCGACGCCAAGCTGACACCGTCCGCAGACCATTTCCAGGCCTTCGTACGCTCCCGCCTCGATGAAATGACTCGTCGGCCGGCGCGCCGGACCACTTGATCGAATTGCGCACATTCTGCTTCCCCCCAAAAAGGGAAGTCCGACGTCCGCTTGGGGTGTGCGCCGTGAGAAGGCGGCGCTTTCCAGTGGGTGCAAGTCCCACCCGGCAAACGCTCCAGCCGGAAGCAGCCGGAGCAGCTATGGAGGTGACGAGATAGCTGAAGCCTTCGGAATGCGTGTC
>Ga0209166_10000131_pt1 | contig 96914 bp, 77 predicted proteins | sample Coa_R1_3_FD_187151 | JGI IMG/M metagenome (GOLD analysis project Ga0209166, IMG submission 187151) | Surface soil microbial communities from Centralia Pennsylvania, which are recovering from an underground coalmine fire - Coalmine... | ecosystem: Environmental > Terrestrial > Soil >...
GTCGGCCGTGCTTTTCACGTTGTGCATCCAGTTGCTTCAGCGTTTTCTGTTTGGCACGGCGCCAACTCATCTTCGCCTCTTTCTCGTTCCTCCTTTGGTAAGTCTGCTCACTGGATATTTGTTGGCCAAGTTCTTCCCGGAAGTCCGTGGCAGCGGCGTGCCGCAAACCGAGACTGCCTACCATCTGCATCAGGGCAATATTCCGGCGCGGGTGCCCCTGGGAAAATTCCTGACCGGCGTGCTCTGCGTCGGCTCAGGCCACTCCATGGGACGTGAGGGTCCCTCGGTGCAAATCGGCGCCGGCATTGCGTCCGTTATCGGCAGGTGGTTTCGGCTGTCGCCATCCCGGGTCCGAGACCTCGTCCCGATTGGCGCGGCTGCGGCGCTCTCGGCGGCATTTAATACGCCGGTGTCCGCGGTTTTATTTGCGCTGGAAGAAATCATCGGCGACATGAATGCCGCGCTGCTGGGTTCCACGGTGCTGGCCTCCGTCTCAGCCGTGATCATCGAACGCTCCATCCTGGGCAACGATGCCCTCTTCCGCGTTCCCGCATACCACTTGGCCGACCCCGCCGAGCTTGCCGGATATGCCGTCCTTGGAATTTTAGGCGGCATTGTTTCCGTCATCTTTTGCAAGGCCCTGCTGGGCTTGCGGCTCTTCTTTCTGCGCTTGCCCAGGAAGACGGAAATCTTTCAGCCGGCGATGGGCGGCGTTCTGATCGGCATTATTTTGATCTTTGTGCCCCAGGTCATGGGAGTGGGATATGAATATGTTGGCCAGGCCCTGAGCGGTTCGCTGGCATTACGCGCACTGATCGTGCTTTGCGTGTTCAAGCTGGTGGCCACGGTCGTCTCCTACTCCTCTGGAAACGCCGGAGGCATTTTTGCCCCCAGCCTGTTTCTCGGCGCCATGGCCGGCGGAGCGGTGGGCACTTTGATGCACCGCTTTGCTCCATTCCCAACCGGGGATTCTGGAGCTTACGCCCTGGTGGGCATGGGAGTTTTATTTGCCGGCATCATCCGCGCACCCATGACTTCGGTGTTCATGATCTTCGAGCTTACGCAGGATTACCAGATCCTGGTGCCACTCATGGTTGCCAATCTGCTCAGCTTCCTTATCTCCAAACATTTTCAGCCCAAGCCGATTTACCACGCGCTGCTCGAGCAGAACCATATTTATCTGCCCGGTCCTGAGAGCCGGTTGCCGGCCGGCGCCTGGAGAGCGCGCGACCTGATGTTGTGCGACATGGATTTTATTCCTTCCACCAGTACGGTGGGGCAAACCTGGGACCTAGCCAGGAACAGCAGTCAACCCGGCTTTCTGGTGGGAAGCAAAGAGCTGTTACACGGCGTGGTGACTTATGGCGAAATCGAGAAGGCAATCGAGAGCGGAAGGGGCGAAGCCGCCGTCACCTCTCTCATGACTGCGGAGGACTGGCCGCACGTGCATCCTGATCATCCTTTGGACGTGGTCTTGGAGCGCCTCGGTCAAAGCACGGGAATCCTGCCTGTCCTCAGCCGCCACGGCTTCCGCAAGATCGAGGGCGTCATCACAAGAGAGAGCGTTCTACAGGTCTTCGATCAAAGCGGGAGTGATTCCAAAATCCACGCAGAAAAGAGTCTGCCTTAGCAGTAAGTCTAAAGTTATCAAGAAGACTCATCCAGATCACTTTCGTGAGACGTGAGAGACGAACAACCCCGAAGGGGTGGCGTATTATAGCCCAGCACTTCCAGTGCTGGGAAAGCAACCAAAATAAGCCGAGTCCCGTAGGGACGACGCCCCAAGGATGCAACATGGCACATTCTTTCGTGAACAACAACCTGCATTGTGTCTTCAGCACAAAAGAGCGGCAAAACTTGATCCGTCCGGAGTTTCAAGAACGCCTTTGGAAACTCATCGTTTCGGCGGCGGTGGAACGCGGCATGAGAGTTCCGGCCATCGGAGGTATCGAAAACCATGTCCACATCCTCCTTTCCGTGCCGGCGGTGTCGCCGTTAGCAAAAGCGATACAAAGTATCAAAGGCGTATCTTCCAAATGGATCAACGAAAAATTTCCCGGAAACGGCGGGTTTGCCTGGCAGGAGGGCTATGGCGCATTCAGCGTCGGCTCTTCGCAAATTGAAAACACGATCCGGTATATCAGGAACCAACGGGAACATCATCGCAAACAGACATTCGAAGAAGAATATATTTTGTTTTTGAAGAAGAATGGCATGGAATACGACGAACGCTTCGTATATGGATAAAAGCGAGCGCCGTCCCCTACGGGACTGGAATCATTTTGACATCCTTACCCAGCGCTGAAGCGCTGGGCTATAATGCGCTGCCCCGTTTGGGGCTGGTGTATCGTTTCGTCATCGCTTTCGTGTACTTATGAATATCAAAAAAGCTCCATGCGGTTTTAACAGGTAAATCGTATAGCGACATTCCACACGGTTGAGAATATAACTGTTCGTATTGACAACGGAGAAACTGAATGCTGCGAAAATTCGCGATCGCTTTTCTTTTGTGCATCACACTATCTTTTTCCGCAGCACCCAAAGACAAAAGCAGTAAGCCGCCGGCCGAAATTACACCTTCTTCTCCTTCCATGGTTCTCTGGTATCGCCAGCCCGCCGGCAAATGGGTGGAAGCCAACCCCATCGGCAACGGACGGCTGGGCGGCATGGTCTTCGGCAAGGTGGATACCGAGCACATCCAGCTCAACGAAGATACCGTCTGGGCGGGAGAAAAGCGCGATCGCAATAATCCCGAGGCGCTGAAAAATCTGCCGGAGGTGCGGCGCTTGCTCTTTGCCGGCAAACCGCTGGAGGCCCAGGCGCTGGCGGAAAATACCATGATGGGAATTCCCAAGCGGCTGCCACCTTACCAGCCTCTGGGTGATCTCTGGATCAAGTTTCCCGGCGCGGCCTCGGGCGTCAGCGATTACCGGCGCGAGCTTGATCTGGATAGCGGCATCGCCCGCATAAGCTACAGCCTCGGCGGCGCTCACTGCGTTCGTGAGGTTTTTTCTTCCGCCGTGGACCAGGTGTTGGTAATCCACCAGAGCTGCGACAAGCCGGCCATGGTTTCGTTTTCCGCGACATTGAACCGCGAACAGGACAGCAAGACTGAAACCGTCGCTCCTGACCGCGTCATCATGTCGGGCGAAGCCATCGCGCGCGATACCGAACGCCACGCGGAAGAGAAGAAAGTAGGCGCGAAGTTCTACACCGTGCTGCGCGCCATTCCGCAGGGCGGCAAAGTAAAGACCGAGGGCGACCAGGTACAAGTGGATGGCGCCGACAGCGCAACGCTTGTGTTGGTTGCCGCCACCAACCTGCACGGCAAAGATCCCAAGCAAGCCTGCGAGCAATATTTGAAGGCTGCCGATAAATCTTTTGATCAACTCCGCTCCGCGCATGTAGCAGACCATCAGAAATTTTTCCGGAGGGTTGAGCTGGTATTGCATGACCCCGGCAGCGAGAAAGACAAAAGCGACCTGCCCACAGACGAGCGGCTCAAGCGCGTGCAGAACGGCGAGACCGATGTTCAACTCGAAGAGCAATACTTTCAGTTCGGCCGCTATCTGCTGATGGCCAGCAGCCGTCCGGGAAGCATGGCGGCCAACCTGCAGGGAATCTGGAATGACAGCATGACCCCGCCGTGGGACAGCAAATACACGATCAACATTAACATTGAGATGAATTACTGGCCGGCCGAGACCGGCAATCTTGCTGAGATGCACGAGCCTCTGTTCGATCTCATCGAGAACATGCAGCCCATGGGACGCGAGACCGCAAAAGAAATGTATGGCGCCCACGGCTTCGTCGCCCACCACAACACCGACGCCTGGGGACATACCGCGCCGGTAGACAGCGTTGGTCCGGGAATGTGGCCCATGGGCGCGGCCTGGCTCAGCCTGCATTTGTGGGAGCACTATGATTTCGGCCGCGACCGCGAGTTCCTGGCCCACCGGGCGTATCCCACCATGAAAGAGGCGGCAGAATTTTTGCTCGACTACCTCGTGGATGACGGCAAAGGCCACCTGGTCACAGGGCCATCCACGTCTCCGGAAAACACCTATATCACCAGCGACGGAAAACACGCCCGCATGTGCATGGGGCCAACCATGGACATGGAAATCACCTACGCCCTCTTCAGCCGCGTGATCGAAGCCAGTGAACTGCTCGGCGTAGATGCGGACTTCCGCCAGAAACTGACAGCCGCCCGCGCGCGTTTGCTCCCTCTGAAGATCGGCAAGTACGGCCAGTTGCAGGAGTGGGCCGAAGATTACGACGAGGCCGAACCCGGCCACCGCCACATCTCGCATTTGTTTGCGCTGTATCCGGGCAACGAGATTACGCTGCGTGGAACTCCCGAGCTGGCGAAAGCAGCGCGGGTTTCCTTGGAGCGCCGATTGAAAGACGGCGGCGGCCAGACTGGCTGGAGCCGCTCCTGGGTGCTGAACTGCTGGGCGCGCTTCGAAGAAGCCGAACTCGCCCACGACAGTTTGCTGGTGCTATTGCGGCACTCGACGCTGCCCAATATGTTTGATAATCATCCGCCCTTCCAGATTGACGGCAACTTTGGCGGACCGGCCGGCATGATGGAGATGCTTCTGCAAAGCCACGCCGGCGAAATCAGCCTGCTGCCCGCCCTCCCGCACGCGTGGGCCGATGGACACTTCATCGGCTTGCGCGCAAGAGGCGGCTTGACCATTGACCTGGCTTGGGAGAAAGGAAAGGCAACCACTGCGGTGCTGCATGCGATGGTGGATGGCCAGCACAAGCTGAGGGCTCCGCGTGGACAGAAAATTGTCGCCATTCGCAGCCAGGGCAAGCCCGTCCATTATGTAAGCACTGAGGATGGCCGCGTGGTGCTCGATGTTCAGGCAGGGCGCGATTATGTGATCGCGTTTGGGAGTTGAGGGTAGACGTCTTGGGTGCCGCATACTATTGACGTTCAAGGTAATTTGAGGCAAAAGTTATACATGTATGACATGTTTGACTTGTAATGCAAGTTAAGCAATCATATCCCGTTAGTAATGGGATTACTAAGTGCTTACGATCTTTCAAAAAGTTTTTGATGCGGAGAGGTAGGATACCTTTCCACATCAAATGGGCGAGCCGGCAACTCTTTCCTCCTGTGGTCTTGGACACCGCTGGATTTCAGAGTCGCCAGCTCGGTAGATCAACAGAAGGCAACGGTAACGTTTGGAGCGTTAACGTTGCCTTTTCTGTTATCTCCCAGTGTATGGTCGATAAGATCTTTGTCAATGCTGCAAAATGGTGCAATGCACTAAAAATTGCTCATTTTTGATGCAATTTTGTGGAATATCTGTGGAAAACTCTGCAAAAATTCAACTCTGTAGTACTGCAGAATGTCATTATGGGAAAGCAACTCAAGGTAGACAAGACCGCATTCGACAATGTTCTTCGTAAGCTGGCCAACTCTCAGCCAGTGAAAAAATCAGAAGTGAAGATAGAGAAGTGTCCGCTGCAACAGCGATTTTCGCCAATAAATATGCGGAGATCGTGCTGCTCTCAAGAAACTCTGGACCCTTGCTGAGCAAGGGGGGTGGGGGCAGACGGGTGGCACAGACACAAACCTAGGTGCCCCATTCGCGCGAGCAGCGCGAGTGGGGATTTTTTCCTTCTTTATCGAGCCGGTGGAAAATTGCGCAAGAACAGTTTCAGGGTTTCGGATCTTCTCAGGAAGTGCTTAGCATTCTTAACCATGAAAACCGCATTTTGATATCACATCGTTGATAATTTGCCGATTGTAGGTCATTCTGGATCGGGCATTGCTCCTGGGCTCTTTGACAATTCAAAAACAGTTCCCAGTTTCCGCTTTCAGGACGCTGGCCGAGAATCTGCCCGTTCCAGAAGCTGAGAGGGCATTCCAAGTAATCCCCCACCCCACGCCGATTTTCGCCAATAAATATGAGGGCGATCATGCAAAATGGGTGGCTTTGGGGGTTACTTAGTAACGGGGGGAGGGGGGCACTACTCCACGACAGCCAGGGTGCCCCGCCCCTAGTTCTGCGCCCGAGTGGGGCACCCAGGTCAGTCCTCAGTCGGCAATCTTCAGTGGGAGACGCAGCGAGCTGCGTCTCTACCCAACATTTACCCCACCGTCAAAAACGCCGTCGGTATGCCCTTCGACGAAACGCTCACTTCCGATTTGCCGCCGTTTCGCAGCAGACTGATCACTGCTCGGCCATTGTACAGCTCAACTGCGCGCGATCCGGTGGAGGTTCCCAGGTTATCCAGCAGCGCGCCATCGCCGTCGAGGCCAAAGCGCACCGGGCTGCGGCTGTCGAGGCACTGCACGCCTTTGGCGTCGCGCAGGGTCGCCTGGACCGTTACCGTGTCGCCCTGGCGCGAGATTTCTTTCAGCTCGAGTTGGGCGGGCGCTTCCCATTTTTCTGTCTGGTATTGAAAGCTGATTTCATCGCTGACTGTAGTTCCGCTGACTGAAGTCCCGTTCTTGTGCGCCACAACCCGCAGATGGTTTTCGCCGGGCTGGAATTTCGCATGCCAGCGCAGACCGGCGGCGGGAAAATCCTGGCTATTGCGTTTCTTCACGCCACAGGAGGCGCCGTTGAGGAACAATTCCGCGGTGTCGCAGTTGGAATAGACTTTGACCAGCTTCTGCTCATCGGCCTCGCCCCAGCGGATGGGCCACCAGTGGCCGTAGATGTGCGCCATGGGCTTTTCGCTCCAGTAGGACTGGAAGACGTAGTAACTTTCTTTGGGGGTAAGATCGCGTTCGACCATCCCTTTTTGATTCACCCGCGGGACCGGGTTCTCAGGCCGCTCCGGCGTGGAAAAATCTTTGAAGATCCACTGCGCCGCGCCGGTGAGCCAGGGCATGGTCTCCTGTTCCTTGAGGTGCCAGTCAAATAAATTGCAGATGTAATTCTCTGACCAGTCCCCGTTCTTCGATCCGTTATCAACCCCGCCGCTCAGTAGGGTGTTGAGCTGGGCCGGGTCTGTGGGCAGGGGCGCAGTATCAATCTTCGAGAGCACGCGGTCAGGATCTTCGGAATGGCGGCGGGCGTGGCTGTCGCCTCCCCACTCCATGTGCAGAAAGTGGTTGACCTGCTTCATCTCGGTTTCAGAAAAATTCTTGTAGTCGGTATAGCGGCCGCGATACCAGCCCGCCCAGATGGAAGGCGAGTAAATGTCGGGAATGTCTTTGGCAAAGGCGCAGCGCCGGATTCCGGTTTTGCGCGAAGCATCGAGGCTGTGGGCAAGGTCGCGCAGCCCGGTCATGAAGCTGCGGATTTTTTCCTGGTCCAGCTCCGGGTATTCGGTCGGCCAGTCGTCCTCGTTGCCCAGGCCCCACACAATGACCGCAGGATGGTTATAGTGCTGGTCAATCATATTGCGCAACATGGCGTGCGCCTGCTGCTGAAAGGCATCGCCCCCGATCCCGCTGCGGCACCAGGGCAGCTCTTCCCAGACCATGATGCCGAGTTCGTCGCACAGGTTGAGCACGATGCGCGACTGCTGGTAGTGGCCGAGGCGGATGAAATTGGCGCCCATATCCTTGATCATCTGCATTTCTTTGCGGATGAGCTCTTCGGGCATGGCCGAGCCCAGGCCGGCATGGTCTTCGTGGCGCGTAGTGCCTCGCAGCAACAGGCGTTCGCCGTTCAGCTTAAAGGGGCCGTGGTCAACAAACTCGTAAGTGCGAATCCCAAAGCGCTCGCTGACGCTCATCTCGCCATGCGGGCTGCTCAGCGTGACCTCACAGCGGTACAGCGCGGGATTTTTTGGCGACCAAAGCTCCGGCGCCTTCACGTCGAACGCAGCCAGTTCCCGCTCGTCGCTCCAGGGGGCAAGGTTTTGAGTATCCGTATGGATGACCTTGCCCTTGGGATCGAGAACGCGAACAGAAATTTTCACTTCTTCAGTGCGCGCCGCCGGATTGTAGAGCCGCGCTTTAATAGAAACTTTTGCCGGCCCTTGTGATTGGACAACAGGACTTATATGTACACGTTCCAGCGAGACCGCCGGCACATACACCAGATTCACATAGCGATAGAGGCCGCCGTAAAGATTAAAGTCGCTGAGCGGAGAAGGGATCATCTCCAGGTCGCGCGAGTTATCGCAGCAGATGGCGAGAGGGATTTCATTACCGCCTTTATTTTCTGGCGAGTTTAGAATTTTGGCCGCAGCTTCGGTGATATCAAAAACGAATTCATCGTAACCGCCCACGTGCCGACCAATGCTGCTGAGGTCGATAAAAACCTCTGTCTTCTGTCCGGCGCCTTCGAAGTGGAGCAGCAAGCGCCCGTCGGGGAAGGGATCGGGAGGCAGCTTCAGCTTGGTGCGATACCAGCCGGGGCCCTGATAGTAAGACTCATCAGGATCAACCGCATCACGAGCGTTGAAGCAGTGCGGCATGGTGACGGCCTGCCATTCAGTCTTTTCCATGGCCCTGCCGCCGCGCCACACCTCCCAGATGCCGCCCAGGCTGCCGCGGTAGTGCTCCCATCCGGTCAGCAGACGCTGCGAGCCGGCGCCGGTTGCGGAAGCAGTTTGGGCGAAAGTTATGTGGGTTGTAGTAGCAGCTGCGGCGGCAGTAAGTGCGGTGGTTTTTATGAATTCACGGCGAGTGATCATGGTGATTGAGTAGTCGGGTAATTGTATAACTAAAAATCGTATTTCACTCTTTCTGGCCAAGTAAGAGCCAGCCGTATCCCTCCGAAAGACCATGCACAGCCGGGGACGCCTCCACCCCATCACGCGCAAAAACGGCGCGCGATGGGGGCCCCGGGCTGTGCCCCACAAGCTTCGCCAAGCGGCGTAATTAATTTTTCCGCTTAACTTTTTTGTTTACCAAATCCGGTCCCGGTCCGTTGTATAGGCAGCAAGCGAAGTGGATGGTGGAATGCAAAATACATTGCGGATTGAGGACATGGAGATGAAGAAAAATCGGTGGCTTATTTCTGGAATGATCCGGTTGACGGCGCTCTTGCTGGCACTGCTATATGCAAGTTCGATGACGGCCCAGCCGGTAACGTCTCACATGACGGACAACGGGCTTGTGGTCAGCGCGTCCCCAAATGATGAACAATTGGCGGCGACCAGGGAGAATTTGTTCAACCTCTTGCAGATGAGCCCCAAGCTCACCGGCGCGGTGGCGAACGATCCGTCACTGCTCGGTGACCAGGAATACGTTAACCGCAGCAACCCTGAATTAGCGAAGTTTCTCCAAAACCACCCGGAGGTGGTGCGCAATCCGGAATTTTATTTATTTGCTAATTTCGGAGGACAGGGAAAATCGGGCAAGCGGCTGCGCCTCGACCGCGGCCTGGTGTCACTCGATACGAATGACCCGGGCCGGGAGTTCACCAATCGCACCATGGATATGCTGGTGCCCTTCCTGGTTTTTGTTTGCGTCCTCGGCGCGCTGCTGTGGTTGCTGCGCGTGTTGCTGGAAAACCGGCGCTGGTCGCGGCTCTTCAAAGCGCAGACCGATATTTACAACAAGTTGCTCGACAGGTTCAGCAACAACGAAGAATTGCTGGCCTACGTGCGCGACGATGCCGGAAAGCGTTTTCTTGAGTCCCTGTCACTTCCATCAAGCCTGTGGTCATTCAGCCGCAGTCCTATAACGCGGATACTGGCGCCTCTGCAGCTCGGCGTGGTGCTGACGCTGGCAGGCATCGGCTTGATCTGGGTTCGCGGCAGCGTTCCCGATGCTACCTCTGCCTTAACCGGCGCGCTGTTGATCTTCGGGACTTTGACGCTCATGCTGGGAATTGGATTTATCATCTCGGCAGGTCTTTCTTTGATACTGGCGCGGCATCTGGGTCTAATCTCTCCGGCATCAGCGCAAGGCAATGCCAGCCCGGACGCACGAGAGCGGCTGTAACGGCGCCTGGTTCTTTTACGTCATACAGAGTGAATACCACCAGTGACCTGGGACGACATCATTCCGCAAGCCAAGACCAGCGACATGGCAGAAACGGATACGCTGCTCATGGATGAGGAGATATTCGCAGCTTTCTATCACCGGACAGCGCGGGCGGTGTGGGCCTACCTGGCGCGCGTATCGGGGAACGCGGCCCTGGCCGATGATTTGCTCCAGGAAAGTTATTTGCGGTTTCTGTGCGCGCGCCGCCTGAAAGACGATGAAAATGCGTGCCGCAGCTACCTGTTTCGGATTGCGACCAACCTGCTGCGCGATCACTGGCGGCGTCCGCAGACCACAGCGCTGGAAGAGGTTCCGGAAGCCGCGCTCATAGCCGCCGATAGCCGCCAATCTGAGCGCATTGACTCGCAGGCGCTGCTGGGTCCGGCGTTTGCGCGCCTGGGGCCGAGGGAACGCCAACTGCTCTGGCTGGCCTACGCGGAAGGCTGTACGCATCGTGAGATCGCCCAGATCACGGGATTGGGGGCGGCCAGCATTCGCATCCTGCTATTCCGGGCAAGAGGAAAAATGGCCCGCTTGCTTCGCCAGCAAATGCTGAAGCCGGAGAGGAAACCATGAAGTTATTTTTCTGCAGCAAACAAAAAGAAGTTACAGCGGCGCTGCGTCAGGGACGATGGCCGGAGGAGTGCGACCGGACGCTGCATGCGCACGTGGCGGTCTGCCAGGAGTGCAAAGATCTCGTGCTGGTGGCCCAGGCCTTGCAACAAACCCGGCGCGAGACTATGCAGAAGCCGGCCCTTGCAGTGAGCTCCGCTACGGCGGCCATGCTCTGGTGGCGGTCAGAATTGCGGCTCCGCAGGGAAGCAGTGGAGCGTATGACCAGGCCCATTGCCGTCACGGAAAGATTTGCACTGATCGGCATGGTGATTGCCGTGGCGGGATTGGCAGCGTGGCAATGGAAGCAGATCACCGATTGGCTGTTTTCGCTCACCGATCTCGCAAGCACTAATACACTTTATCCAAATGATCCCGGGGCTTTGGCGTTCGGCATGGCGGGCTGGTTACCGGTCTTGCTTATGGCGGGCCTGGGAACCTTTGTTGTGGTTTGGGGTGTGGCTGTGTTTCTGCTTGCGGAGAGAGACTGATTTGGGACAGCAGGCCAATTTGGAACATTGTGCTCACATTATTTTTTATTCTTTTAACCAAGGCCACGGCGGCGCGATGTATAAAAACAGGGACGCTCAACAAAAGCTGAATGTTAAAAAATGGTTAAGTATATCCCAAAATTTAACTGATTGCAGACATTTAGTTTTTCTTTTGGACAAAGTACGCGACCCTGAGCGTTAATAGAACATCAGGTGGAGATTACATTCATGGAGAATTTTGTCAGCAAGAAGAAAGAAGCTCCGCCGCGCATGAAGGTTGTGCCGGTTGATCCCGAAGATGAAGGCAGCGAGCTTCATCCGGCATGGCAGGCCTTGATTCGATATTGCCGCGATTTGGGGCATGGGCAAATCGAGCACATCAACATTCAGGATGGCCTGCCGGTTTCCGCAGAGGTAATTAAAAAGAAAATTCGCTGGTGTTGAAGCGAGTCCGAAAATCTGGCTCACCGTCGCCACCGGAGGCCGCAGAAGTGTTTTTAAAAACAAGATCGCTGGTGTTGAAGATGTAAAAATCGGCTGACCGCAACCATCGGAGGCCGTCGTGCGCTGCGTTCGCTCGCAGCCCTGGCGGCCACAATTTTTTGGAGGTGGATATGCGGTTAAAAATCATAGTTCAAGCTATCTTAAAACCCTGCCGTGGAATATTGCGGCAGCCCTCATGGTTGCAGTTGCAGTGTGCGCGCCGATGCTGGCCGCGGCGCAAGACGCTGCTCTTTCAGCCGATCTTCACGTCGAACACATGTTCAGCCGCGCCCAGGCTGGGTATGTCCAGGACCAAATCAAGCTGGCCCGCGCCTACCAGTTGGGCCAGGGAGTAGGGCGCGATCCAGTCGCGTCGGCGCAATGGTTCCTCAAGGCGGCAAATTTTGGCAGTCCCATGGCACAAACCCAGATGGGTTATCTGTACATCATGGGCGACGGCGTCCCACGCGATGAGCAACAGGCATTCAAGTGGTTCCAGCGCGCCGCGGCAGAGGACTACGCGCCTGCCCAGTTTGATCTCGCGTATCTGTTGCTGAACGGAGTGGGGGGCCACCAGGATGTTCAGGCCAGCGCCACCTGGATTACGCAAGCCGCCAGGCAAGGGTTTGCTCCGGCGCAGGTAGACCTCGCAATCCTGTATGCCCGTGGCGTTGGCGTGGCCAGTGATGAAGCCGAAGCGATGCACTGGTGCCAGGAAGCGGTGAAGCAGCACTTTGCGCCGGGAGAGTTCCTGCTCGGCCTGATGCACGAAACCGGAATGGGGGCCACGAAGGACTTGCCTGAAGCCGCCACATGGTACCGGAAGGCGGCCGAACAGGGGGATTCGCGCGCACAGAATAACCTGGGCGGATTATACGAGGAGGGCACAGGAGTTCCGCAAGACACGCAGGAGGCAATCAAGTGGTACAAGCTGGCGGCGCAACAGGGAAACGGGAACGGCTATATGAACCTCGCGTATTTATATTCGGGCGCGCACGGGGTTGAACCTGATTACACCATGGCGTACTTCTGGGCGCTGCTGGCCCAGCGCAGCCCGTGGCCGATGTCAACTCGTCCGTCGCAAGAGGTGATCGATAGATTGCGCGCTCATCTTTCCGCGCAACAGGCCGCGAGCGTGGACACGCAGGCAAAATATTGGACGAGCCAGCATCCGGCCGATGCTTTTCCCAGCGGTTCCACCGGAACCTGGAGCTTGTTCCTCATCCCATTGCCGCCCAATTCGACTGAGGAGCAAGCCAAGCAACAATAAGCCTTACGATCTGCCTGGGCGTGGACGCACCGCTGGAATGCGTCCATGCTCGCGGAACTAAACGCACATCTTAAAAGAGGCTGCAGAAAAACTCACGGTTGTCGGAAAGCATGAGTTTCACGATCATGCTTGCATTGTTATTCCGAGGAGCAACGCGTTCTTAGCCTGCCCCGAGCGAAGCCGAGGGGAGGAATCCCTACGGGCTTTAAGGATTTATGGGCAGCCCAGCATACATTTTCGACATAATAGGGATTCCTCCACTTCGTGTCAGAATGACAAGAAATTGAGTTTTTCCGCAAACTCTGAAAGCCGTGCTCTTCCACGGTAGTTCTCATAGTTGCTCGCGTTGAACAAACTTCCACGTCGCGCTTCGAAGTGTGTTATACAGAACAATTCGATTTAGCGGGAGTCCACACTGTGAACTTAAGGTCTTCTCTTCGGGTCGCGGCGGCCGTGTCTGTACTGGTGGTGGGCTTGCTTTCCAGCGAGCGGCTGCTGCAACTCGCGCGCCAACCGTATGCGATTGATGGCGATAATCTCTACCTCACCCGCTTCGAAGGCGTGAAGAGCGCCCTGCCGCAACGTGGCGTTATCTGTTACATGCCGAGTCCTGGCGGCTCTTTCGAAGCCAAGAAACATTATTTCCTGGCGCAATATGCCCTGGCGCCACTCGTGCTCCGCGCCACCCCTGACTGCGATCCTGTGCTGGCAGACTTCCCCGCCAGCGCGGCTCCTGATTCCATTCCTGGCCGGCAATTCGTTGTGCTGAAAGACTTCGGAAATGGCGTGATGCTGTTGAGGAGAAACACCGGTCAGTGATCAGGCTCGTCACGCCGCTCCTGACCGCTCTCGCTCTCGGCTTTGCCTTCGCCTGCATTTTGTGGCCGCGCCGGCAGCGCTTACTGCGAGACTTGCCGCTCGTGATCTTTCTTTCCGTGGGGCTGGGCTTTGGAATCTCGTCGCTGCTTTTCTTCCTCTGGTTACTGGCATTTGGCCAGGCGGGCAGCGCCTTTGCCGCCTTCGAAATCCCGTTTGTGCTCATTTTGACCGCCTTTGCTCTCCTATTCAGGCGGCGAAGAGCGCGGGCCGCATCTCTTGTAACCGAAACTGTTCAAGTTCGCCGAGCTGGATCAAAGCTCGAGTGGATCGCGGCGGTAATTTTCCTGGCGACCCTGCTCGCCGCTATTCGAGGATTTATGTGGTTCGTGCACGGAGCCCTCAATGGCGGATGGGACGCCTGGGGTATCTGGAACCTGCGGGCAAAGTTCCTGTTCCTGGGCGGCTCGCACTGGAGCGATGCCTTTTCCGCGGAGGGGTCGCTGTCGCACACCGACTATCCACTGCTCATTCCCGCCAGCGTGGCCCGGGCATGGAGCTATGTTGGATCAGATATTCCGCAGGTTCCCATCCTGATCGGGGCCCTGTTCACCGCAGCCACTGCCGGCCTGCTGTTTTCGTCATTATCCACCCTGCGAAGCAGGATCCAGGGATTGCTGGCGGCAACGGTCCTGCTGGCCTCGCCCTTCTTCATCGTCCTGGGGACCGCCCAGTATGCTGATGTGCCTCTGGGATTTTTCATGCTCTCGACGCTGGTGCTGCTTTGCCTTCATGAATCCGCGGCGAAAGAAGGCGGCAGCATGATGGCCTTGGCGGGAACCTCGGCCGGATTGGCCGCATGGACAAAGAATGAAGGCGTCTTGTTCCTGGTTTGCCTGCTGCTCGGCCATCTGTCGCTGGCAATGGGCCGGCGCAATTTAAGGTCACACCTTCAGCAACTGCCCCCCTTCGTGGCGGGGCTTGCGCCGGTGCTGTTGATGGTTGCCTATTTCAAGCTCCACTTCGCCGGCCATAACGATTTGTTCTCTTCGCTAACGACAGCCTTAAAGATGTTAGGACGAATTGCACGCTGGCGCGTAGTCGCCAGGGCCTTTGCAGATCAACTGCTGCACTTTGGTGGATGGGTGGTGGTGCCTGTAACGCCGTTCCTGGCTTTGTATATCTTGTTGGTGGGAGTTGCGAAGCAGATGGGCAATAGCTTGAAAATTTGCCTGCGCGCCCTGTCTTTGACCGCTCTGGGATATTTTTTCGTTTATATCGTGGCGCCGGTTCCGCTCGATTGGCTGCTTCAGACTTCTCTCAATCGCGTGTTGGTCCAATTGTGGCCCAGCATACTTTTCCTGGTGTTCGTCGCAACCAATCCTCCCCAGGGAGAGCTTCCTATCGGCAAAGAGGCCGGGAACTAATGAGCTTGGGAAAAAACCTAATTTTTTCCCTGCGTTCAGTCGCAGGGGGCTAAAAGCCCGAAACATTTGAATGACTTACGGCACGAGTAAACTCTTGCCCTGATACATGTCTCGAAGATTCCCATCCAGATTAATGATTAATTATGAAACGCTCTAGCCGGGTGAGACGTAGCAATTAAAAAGGGCGCATTTGCTTTCGCCTATGCGCCCCTCTTCGTTCAACAACGAAAGTTTCCTCTATTGCTGTCCGATTCTTATTGCTTGTCGGACTGTAGTGCCTGCTGGGCCTCCTGGATGGCCTGATTGGTCAGGTCGAGCGCCTTTTCGCGGTGGCCGCCGAAATCTTTGGAGCCCTTTTGCAGGGCCGCCTTGGCGGCGTTCAGATGCCGCAGGGCCGCGCGGATCTCAGGATGGCGTTCCCCCTTGCGTCCGGGCCCGCCCGTTGTTGCTCCCGGTGACCCACCCGTTCCCTGAGCCAGCATAGGAGACGTAGTAGCCGCCATCAAAGCGGCCGCGGTAACAAGTGAAAGCAGTGTTTTCCTCATGATCTTTCCTCCGAAGTTTTTTGTTGCTTATACGTTTTAACCCGCACGATTAGAAAAGTTGCGCGTCTGTGCAGGTCATGGCAGAGAGTTTTAAAACAGAATTGAAGATTTGGCAATAAAAAATTTGTGTGCTGGTTCCCGGCCATCCCCCAGGGTGGGCCAAGCAATCGAATTTAAGCATGGAGGCAGTTATGACCACAGATCCGGTATGCCACATGGAAGTAGATGAAGAAAGTGCCGACTTCAGATCAAACCTGGCCGGCACGGAGTATTATTTCTGCTCCCAGGAATGCAAAGACGAATTCGAGAATAATCCAGAAGAATATTCCGCTGCCGCTTAGACACGTCCATCACTTCAACCAGCCACGGCCCCAGCCAGATTGCAAGAGAACGGCCTTTGTTGTCGAGATTTGCAGGCGTTCTCACATCGGATGAAGCCGTGGCTTCCCTTTTTGGGGCGGTTCCTGTTATGAAAAAATATTCGAGCTCAGGGCTGCGAGCGCAAATTATTTGCTGTTCCCCTGCTTATGGGCTTTGATGGGATTTTCAACCAGGTCAATCAGGAAGGCGCGATCGGCGTCACTCATCTTTAAGAACTGTATTCCCATTCCCCAATTCGGCTTGGAGGTGCGGACGACCGCATTCGCCTGAATTTCCCTTCCCTCCAGGCGAAGCGTCACTTCCAGGCGGGCATCCTGCGGCAGCGGATAAACGGTCTCAATGTAACAGCCGGAACGGCTCAGGTCGGTGCAGATGCCCCAGCCGGCGTTTTGTCCTTCAAGTTTGTGCCCGAGAGGGGTGACTTTGGCGCCGGCCTTCACTGCAAGACGTTTGGCGGCGCGGCGGTCGTGAGGGCGCCCTCCAACCGCCAGAGGAACCGAGGCCCGCAGGGCGCCGGGGTTCGGAGTGCTGGTGCCCAGACCCCGGGGAAACGGCGCAGGGACGTCTTGCGGCGTGCTCAACTCCCATACGGTGGTGGCCGACTCGACGCTGCGAAGCCCAACCTGGCCTTCGACTTTCGTGCCTTTTTTCCCCACCCATACCACCAGGAAGCGCCCTTTTTTACCTTTCACTTCCAGACCTATGGTTTCGCCGGGAACGTCGAACTGGTAAACACCCACCAACCGCGCCCCGGAGGAGCTGACGTCGAGTGTCTCAGCCGAGCTGGAGAAGGGTTTGCCGCTCGAATCCATTCCGAAAATGCGCACCGGCAAATTCTTCTGAATACGTGGCGTTTTACGCGTGCCCATGACTTTTGTTCCCCCAGACATGCCGATTTTACCCCGAAAAACCGGTTTCCAGCGCCAAAATACCGGTTTCTGCAAATCTTGCATTGCTTATCAGGGTTCAGAGCACGGCCTGGATGATTGCTGCTCCGGAGCAGAATTGAATCGTTTTATCTGGCTCATATGCAGCCGGAGGAAGGTATAGAAATCCCGCCCCACGAACGCGGAAAAGATCAAAGCTGGAGACGTGAACAAGGTTTACGTCCTTGCGACACTCTAGTGCGGTGGCGAAGTCAGCAGACCGCGGCTCAGGTAATCGGTCATGGTGAGGCTGAGCAGGATGAGGAGCCAAAAAATCCCGGCGCTAACCACAACTTTGGTCAGACGCGCGCTGTATTTGACGTGCATGAAGAACAGGATCACCAGTGTGGCCTTGAAGATGGCGATACCCAACGCGACCACTGGGTTAAAGTTCACGACGTGCACGTTAGGCGGCTGGCCAAATTTCCAGCTTAAATCCACAAAGGCAACCTTAGCTGTCACTACCGTCATGACAATCAGGATCGCAAAAATGACCACATACAACCAGACGGGAACTATATGTTCAGAATGTTCAGTATTTTGAGACATGATGTGCTCGTTAATGTACCCTGTTGATGAGATAAAGCAACGGAAACAGGAAAATCCAGACAATATCCACAAAGTGCCAGTAGAGACCTATGTTCTCCACCGGCGTGTAGTAGGTCGCGCTGAATCTACCTTTCCAAGCCATGTAGAGAAGCGTCGAGAGCAATCCGGCGCCGACAATCATGTGCATGGCGTGCATTCCGGTCATGGCAAAATAGAGTGAAAAAAATATCTGTGAATGCCCCTGATCCACCTTATGCGGTGAACCATCCGCAAGTGTCACCGGCTCAAAGTCAAAGCCATGACCCGGGATGTGGTGTTCGACATATTTATCGTGATATTCAATTGCTTTGATGCCCAGAAACACAAATCCCAAACCCAGGGTGAGCAACAGAAAGAACATTAGCATCTTGCGCATGCCGAGCTGAGCGGAGTGCACTGCCAGTGCCATAGTCAAGCTGCTGCAAATCAGTACGACGGTATTGGTTGCGCCCAATTTAATGTCGAGCGAGCTGCTGCCCCAAACAAAGGCATCGTAGAACCAATAGCGGTATACCAGGTAAGCGGCGAACATGCCGCCAAAGAACATGATCTCGGTGATGAGAAATACCCACATGCCGAGAGAAGCAGCGTCCTTCTGCTGCTCCATGCTGTCGAAATGGTGCTGCAGCATGGGGTGGTGCGCCGCGTGCTCGGGCGCCGCTTCGTGGATCACAACCGTGCGGTCAGACAAATGCTGCCTCCCGTTCCTTGGAGTAATCGTAGACTTCTTCGGTCACGACCGGGGTTTCGTCGAAATTGTGCAGCGGCGGCGGCGATGTGGTCTGCCACTCCAGACTGGTCGCGCCCCAGGGATTAGGGCCCGCTATCTCGCCGAAACGAAGCGAATACAGCAGATAAATCATGGGCAGCAGGTATCCAATGGCCAGAATGGAAGCGCCGGCGGTGGAGAGCACGTGCAGCACCTGCCACTCCGGCGGATAGGCGGCGTAACGGCGCGGCATCCCCAGATAACCCAGGATGAATTGCGGGAAGAATGTCAGGTTGAAGCCCACGAAGACGATCATGGCCGAGAGCTTGGCCCATCCTTCCGGATACATACGCCCGGTAATCTTCGGCCACCAGTAGTGGATGCCACCCAGGTAAGCCATCACCATGCCACCCACCATGATGTAGTGAAAGTGCGCGATGATGAAGTACGTGTCGTGAAGGTGGACGTCAAGGCCCAGCGTCGCTAAGAACAATCCGGTAAGACCACCGATGGAAAACAAGCCAAGAAATCCGAAGGCATAGAGCATGGGCGTGCGGTAAGAGATGGAACCTTTATACAAGGTTGCGGCCCAATTAAATGTCTTGATCGCCGAAGGAATGGCCACCACAAAGCTCAGGAACGAAAAGATCATGGCCGAGTACACCGAGATGCCGGCGATGAACAGGTGGTGCGCCCAGACGATGAAACCGAAAACTGCAATCGCCAGGCTGGAGAAAGCGACAAACTTGTATCCGAAGATCGGCTTGCGGGAAAAAGTTGAGATCAGCTCGCTGATGATCCCCATGCCGGGCAGGATCATGATGTACACCGCCGGGTGCGAGTAGAACCAGAACATGTGCTGGAACAGCACCGGATCGCCGCCGTAGCGCGGATCGAAGATCCCAATATGGAACCCGCGTTCCAGGCCCACCAGCACCATCGTAATCGCGATTACGGGCGTGGCCAGGACCTGAATCAGGCTGGTGGCATAGATGGCCCACACGAACAAAGGCAGCCGGAACCAGGTGAGCCCGGGCGCCCGCATGCGGTGGGTGGTTACAATGAAGTTCAGCCCGGTCAGGATGGAGGAGAACCCCGCGATGAAGATGCCCATCGCCGCGGTAATCACGTGGGTGTTGGAAAACGTGGTGCTGAACGGAGTGTAAAAAGTCCAGCCTGTATCCACGCCGCCACTCACCAGGGCCCACAAGGTAACGGTGCCGCCTATGATGAGGATGTACCAGCTCATCAGGTTGAGCTTGGGAAAGGCCACGTCTTTGGCCCCGAGCATGAGCGGCAAAACAAAGTTGCCCAGCACGGCCGGCACCGATGGCACCAGGAAAAAGAAGACCATCATGATGCCGTGCATGGTGAACAACTTGTTATAGTTGTCAGCCGTGACCAGCGCGCCTTCGGGAGTGAGCAGATGAATGCGAATCAATGTGGCGAAAAAACCGCCGATAAAGAAAAAGAAGGTGATCGAGAGAAGATAGAGTATCCCGATGCGCTTATGATCTTTGGTCAGAAGCCATGACTTGATGCCGAACTCGGAATTCAAATAATGTTCGCGCGGTAATTCGTTGATAACGGTAGCTGTCGCCATAATTATTGCAGCTTCACCGGGGGATTAGCTCCCGGAACTTCTGTGGAGTTGGGTGAGGTCTTCACCGGCCCTCCGGGTTGTTGATTGTGTAAAGACTTAATGTAATACACCAGGGCAATCATGTCGTCTTCATTAATTTGTCCCTGGAAGGTTGGCATAATGTTGTCAAAACCGGCGACGATCTTGGTGCTGGGATTCACAATCGATTCGCGGATATAGCCTTCATCGGCGATGATCATGCTTCCATCCTTCAACTTCACCGGATTTCCATAAAGGCCGGCAAGATTGGGGCCGCGCGCCAGGGAATCGTTGCGGTGGCAGGTATTGCAGCCCAGTTGCTGGAAGATTTTCTCGCCCTGCTGCCCCAGCGATCCCTCGCCCCGGCTCGACACCCAATCCTGGTATTCGGCCGGTTCCATCACGATCACCTCGCCGACCATGCCCGAATGCAGCGTCCCGCAGTATTGATCGCAGAACAGCCGGTAATTGCCGGTCTTGGTGGCGCGGAACCAAACGCTGACGTAGCGCCCGGGAACAACGTCCCCTTTAAGCCGGAATGCGGGCACGGCAAAATCGTGGATCACATCCTGTGAGGTCAGAACCACGCGCACATCGCGGTTCACCGGCACGTGCAACTGGTTGATCTCGCGGGCACCTTCGATGTGCTGGAACTTCCACATCCATTGTTTTCCCGTTCCATAAATTTCCATGGCGTTGGCCGGCGGGCGATTGAAATGAAAATAAACCACTGCGCCCCAGGCGAACATGACCAGCGAAATGCCGAGTGGAATAATCGTCCAGGTAAGTTCCAGGATCATAGAGCCGTGAATGGGTTCAGCCTTAGGATTTTTCCCACGCCGGTACCGGATCGCAAAGTAAACCACCAGTACCGCCACCAGACCGGTAAAGAAGATGAGATTCGCCGTCAGGAAGAAATACAGATAGTCCACATGGCTGGACATGCTGGAGGCGCTCTCGGGAAATAATGGAATGTTTGAAACCATAATTATGTTATGAAAGCCGTTGGCTTCAGTCTCGCTCTCTGCATTTCAATTCCGTATCCCATATAAAAAATTCTCAGCTAATGGGCCGCTCTGCGCGCCTTCAACTCGCGGCGCAGCGAAACCGTCAGAAACGTTCCCATCAGCAGTACGGTAATGATGCCGCCCAGCCGCACAACATTCATGATCACCAGCCCAAAATGCCCGGACGCCGGATCATAGTGAAAGCAGTACAGCAGCACCTGGTCTACCGGGTTCCCGATCTTGTTCTGCGACGAATCTACCAAGGCCAGCCGCAAATCGTTGGGTCCGTATTCGATGCCATAAAAATACTGCGCCAGCTTCCCTTGCGGCGTCAGCACCATGATGGCGCTGGCGTGCGCGAACTGGTCCGTCTTCGGATCATAGGCATAACGAAAGCCAATTGCCTTCATCAGAGCATCGATACTGGCCTGGTCGCCGCTCAGGAAATGCACTCCTGACTCCGCTCCGGCGCGCTTGTAACGATTCAGGAACTGCTTCTTCTTTCTTTGCGCCGCTTCCAGCGTCTCGTGCGGATTGATGCTCACCGCCACCACTTCAAATTCTTTGCCGGCGCTGAACTTCAAAATCGCCAGGCTGCTGGCCAGGCCGCCTTGCACCTCGTTGCACAGCATGGGACAGGTGTAATACACCGGGGCCAGAATCACCGGCTTGCTGCCGAAATACTTTCCTAATTCAACCGGCTGGCCGCTATCGTCGTTAAACTTCAAGTCCAACGGGACCTGCTGGTTCAACTTCTGGTCAATCCCGATGTTTTGTAACAAAGACGGCTTACCCTGCGGCGCCGGGGCCTTGGGCTCCGAATAAAGCTGCGCCTGCGCCGCATTCACCATAAAGAGCATGGCAAATAAAGCGCCGATACAAAATGTAACGTACTGCTTCATAACATCCATCTGAGACGTAGCAAGCTACGTCTCTACGAGGGCATAGCCCCCGGCTTACCGATTAACGATGAGCCACCAGTTTGGCCTGGCCCTGCCCTCGAGCGCCGGCAGTCCGAATTTCGATCGGTTGCTGTCCGGTGGTAGGGCGCGCCGGAAGTCCACGTTCCAGCGTCAACCTCATGGCGTCGTCAATCGGTATATGCACGATTCCCGCATTTTTATCCTGCCACCCGTAGCTCTCAAGCCGCTTTCCCCACTCCTCGCGGAGCGCTTCCAGGTCGCCGTAATAGTCTGTTTGCAGGCGCGGGCTCGGGAACAACTCCGGGGCCTGGTTAGGCTCCACCGGCTCGCGCACTCCGATCAGCGGGCTGGGCGCGACCGGCTTGGGCGTAAAGTTGCCGCGCAGGTAATCGAACATGCCGTAAAGCACCAGCGCCGAGAGCCCGATAGAGAGCGCCAGCCCAAGGCCGAAACCAACAATGCCGCGCACGTTAACATCGGACTCTTCGTGCAGCACGTCGGGATTTTCCAGGGGACTGGAGGGATGTTGCTGTCTAGTGTCCATGGAGTTTTTCCACCTCCGCCCACAGCGGATCGTAAACCGGGAACAGCGGGCGCGATCTCAATTGCCAGCAGAAAGCCGCAATCCAAAGTCCGATTACAGCGATGGGACAGGCCAAATCCATCCAGGAAAAATGGCCGCGCGGGTCGCTGACTCCATTGATCACGCCATTGAAATTCGGGACGACATACCAGAGCATGTCAATATAACGCGCCAGGAACAGAATCGCCGCAATGGGCAGCAGCGTCTTGAGGTTCCGCTTAATGGGCTTGTGCAATAACAGGAAGAACGGAATGGCAAAGTGAAACAGCACAATGGCCAGCGCCACCGCGCCCCAAAACCCATTGATGCGGTTCACATACCAGTGGATCTCTTCCGGCAAATTACCCGACCAGATAATGAGGAATTGTGAAAATGAAAAATAGGCGAACAGCATCACCATCGCCAGCGTGAGATTGCCCAGATCGTGTAACGTTTGCGGCACCAGCACCTGCGACATGGGCCGGTATTTGAACAACGCGGCCGTCATCATGATAATGAAGCACATGGCAATCAATCCCTGGCCGTCAATAAAGATCAGGCCATACATGGTCGAATACCAGTGAATATCGAGTGACATGATCCAATCTATGACTGCGAAGGTAACGGTGATGCAGAAAATCACCAGCCCCGGCCCGCATAGGGTCTGGTAGCGGCGGCTGCGCGGCAGGTCGGGCGCATCTTCTTGGTCCTGTTCTTTTCCCCACTTGTTAAGGAAGTAGGCGATTGCAATCCAGACCACGAAATAGATGACCGCACGGATGATGAAAAATTTGGGCGTCAGATACGCCTGCATCTTGAACTGGTGCAAATCTTCCGTGCTCAGCTTTGACCTGTCGGCCCAGGGATAGATGCCATGATTCCACACTGCAACCGCAATCGGCAGGAACAGTACTGCCATCAGCGGGAGAACCCGGCTGCCGGCCTCGAGCTGGCGGCGGATAAGGAATCCCCAGTTGCCCTTGGTAAGATACTGCACCATCAGCAGGCCCAGCGAACCCAGGCTGAGCCCCAAGCCCAGCATGTATCCCACCAGGTACGAGCGCATGAATTGCTGCGTATTAGTCGCGGCACCCAGGATGCAGAAGATGCCCGCGACGACGAAGACCAGCAGCGCCTGCCGTTGCAGGCGTTCGAGCATGACCGGAGGCATCAGGTCTGTGACGGTTCGATGAATGGGCTCGCCGCGCGTAATTTCGCTCATTTTGCTTGACCTCGCTCGGCGGGGTGTTCAACCTGCTCCGGAGGCGTGTTGCCCAGTTGCATATTCATCGGCGTTGACTCTGCCAGCTTGTTGCGCTGCTCGGGGGGAACATCGGCCAGAGTGGCATGCTGGCTCAACTGCAGGGCCCGGATGTAAGCGGCGATTCTCCAGCGGTCCTGCGCGCTGACTTGCGCTGCATAATCGGGCATGGCTCCGTAGCCATTGGTCATCACATCGAAATAATGCCCCACGGGAGCTTGCAGCACCTTGGGATCGGTATAGGCCGGGGGCCGCTTGTATCCGCGCTGCACCACCGTACCGTTACCATCCCCCAGCGGAGAATGACAGGGAGTGCAATAAATCGTGTAGCGCTGCTGCCCGCGCTTCATGTCCTGTTCCGTAATCGGGAACGGGAAAACATTTCCCAGGGCGCCGTTGATCTTGCCGGTATAAAGATATGTATCTTCGTTCAAATGGCCTTGTGCGACAACGCCCACAGGGAGAGGCCGCTCCGAGCGCATGTCGCCGAAAAAGTCGCTCTCGCGCAGCGGAATGTATTTGGGTTGATCCTGCATGTCCTGGCGGCAGCCGGCGATGAACAACCACAACAGCACAATGGCAACCACACACAGAGACCGCAGGAATTTGGCGCGTGAATTAATATGGCACCTCCCAAACTCCGGCAGGACTCAGACTCTTCAGAAAATTTCCGGTCTCTTCGACGTCAAATTTCGGGTCGGTAGCTTCAATCACCAGGAAGAAGCCGTCTTTGCTGGCATCCACAAAGCGCTGCACGTTGAACACCGGGTGATAAGGCATGGGCAAACCGTTCAGAGCAAACATGCCGATGACCGCGGAGGCAGCCGAAAACAAAACGGTCAGCTCAAAGCAGACAATCATGAAAGACGGCCAGGAGTTAAACGGCCGCCCACCGACGTTAATCGGGTAGTCGATCACGGAAATCCAATACTGCATCCCAAAGGCGGTAGCCAAACCGGTCAGCCCGCCGATGAGAACAATCAAAGACAGGCGGCTCTTATGAAATCCAATGGCCTCGGCGGCCGCTTCAATGGGAAAAGGCGAATAGGTATCGATCTTGCGATAACCGTCGGCATACACTTTTTCCGCGGCCTGCACCAGCTCGGTGGGAGTTTCAAACTCCGCCAGGTAACCGAAGACGGAAGGATGCTTCATGCGTGCTCCACCTCCGCATGCTTCACCTCCGCCTCAGGCAGAAGCAGCTTCATCTCTGAAATCGAAATTGCCGGCAGCGCGCGCAGGAACAGGAGCATGAAGGTAGTGAACATCCCCAGGGTTCCGATAAAAATTGCCCAGTCGTAACGCGTAGGAATATAAAATCCCCAGGAGCTGGGCACAAAGTCGCGGTGCAGGCTGACCACCACGATAATGAAACGCTCGAGCCACATGCCCACCAGGATCACACAGGAGATGACGAACAACCAGAACGTGCTGGTGCGGAATTTCTTGCTCCAGAACACCTGCGGAATAATGATGTTGCAGGCGATCAGCGCCCAGTAGACATACCGATATGGGCCGAACAGCCGGTTGTTAGTGAGGAACCACTCAAACTTGTTGTTGCCGTACCAGGCCATGAAGGCTTCTACGGCGTAGCCATAGCCCACGATCAAACCCGTGGCCAGCATCAACTTGGCGGAGTTCTCCAGGTGACGCATGGTGATCATGTCTTTCAGGCCGTACAGAGAACGGATCGGGATGGCCAGGATCGTTACCATGGCAAACCCGGAGTAAATGGCGCCGGCAACAAAGTAGGGCGGGAAGATGGTTGTATGCCAGCCCGGAACCAGCGAAACCGCAAAGTCGAAACTCACCACGGTATGCACTGAAAGCACCAGGGGCGTAGCCAATCCTGCAAGGATAAGATACGCGGCTTCATAGCGGACCCAGTGCCGCGCCGATCCGCGCCATCCCATGGCCAGCATGCCGTAGATCATGCGCTGCCAGCGCCGGGGCGCGTGGTCGCGCAAGGAAGCCAGATCGGGAACCAGGCCCACAAACCAGAACAGCAGCGAGACGGTGAAATATGTCGAAACCGCGAACACGTCCCAGATCAGCGGGCTGCGGAACTGCGGCCAGACTCCCATGGTCAACGGCACCGGAAAGAGCCAGTAGGCTGCCAGCCAGGGACGTCCGGTGTGAATCAGGGGGAACAGGCCGGCGCACATGACGGCAAACAGTGTCATGGCTTCGGCAAAGCGGTTGATGGAGTTGCGCCAGGATTGCTTCAGCAAAAACAAGATGGCGGAGATGAGCGTGCCGGCGTGGCCAATACCGATCCACCAGACGAAGTTGATGATGGCGAATCCCCAGCCTATCGGGATGTTAATACCCCAAATGCCTGTACCTTTATAGAAAAGATAGCCAATGACCATCAGCATCACGTTCATGAGGCCGAACGCTATCAGGAATCCGCCGAGCCACCATAGCGGCGTGCCCCGGCGCACAATAACGTCGCTGATTTTTTCCGTGATGGTCGCAAAGGTATGGCCCGGCTCAACTACGGGGAACACTCCCACCTGGGTTGCGTCTTCGCCTGGGCGTTGGGTATACGTACTCATGACTGCTCCGCCTGCTGTTTTTCAGATTCACCTAACGATATCGTACTGGGCAATTCCGGATTGGGATTGGTAACTTCGGCCAGATACGTGGTGCGCGGGCGCGTGTTCAGGTCCTCGGCCAGCATCCCGTAATTGTGCGAGAGCGCCTTGAGTCTCGTTACCCGGCTTTGCGGATCGTTGAGATTGCCGAACACAATCGCATCAGCCGGACACGCCTGCTGGCACGCCGTTTTGATTCTGCCATCCGCAATCGGCTGGCCGGTTTCTTCCGCCTCAATACGCGCGTGATTGATGCGCTGCACGCAGTAAGTGCACTTTTCCATGACGCCACGGCTGCGCACGGTCACATCGGGATTGTTGAGCAGCTTGAATTGCGGCGTTTCAAAATCGGCATATAGCATGAAGTTAAAGCGCCGCACCTTGTAAGGACAGTTATTGGAACAATACCGCGTGCCCACGCAGCGGTTGTAAACCATGTCGTTCAGGCCTTCAGTGCTGTGCACGGTCGCGCCCACCGGGCAAACCACCTCGCAGGGCGCGTTCTCGCATTGCATGCACGGTACCGGCAGGAAGTGCGTCTTGGGGTTATCCAGGTCTCCCTGAAAATAATGATCGATACGGATCCAGTGCATCTCGCGCCCGCGTGTCACCTCAAATTGCCCCACAACGGGAATATTGTTTTCCGACTGGCAGGCCACCACGCAGGAGCTGCACCCGATGCAGGAATTCAAATCAATCGCCATGCCCCACTTGTACGGGGTCGCCTGGGGGTCGTATGGATGCTGCTCGGGTTTGTACATCGTCATACCCGGCGGGGGCGGCTGGAACTCGCCTTCGTGCACAAACGCGGGATTTTTCCTGTATTCCTCCAGCGTCGCCGTGCGGACGATTCCACGATTCTTCCACTCTTCTACCCCGGGCTCGAACTCCACAGTGTGATGAGTGTGGACCGCAGCCACCTGATGAGTCTCGCCGGTCAGGCGAACGTTCACCCCACTTAACACTTGGGGATTGTCGCTGGCCGAGAGCAGGTAAGCGTTGTAACCGTGTCCGTTGCCGGTGCGGCCCGCCCAGGCGCGCCCGTATCCCAGGTGCAGATTGATGCAATCGTCGGGCATTCCGGGGATGAGCCACGCCACCGTTTCCAGCTTGCGGCCGTTTACTTCCAGCTCGACCATCTGGTTGCTGGTGAGGCCGAATTTCTTCGCGGTATTAAAACTGAATAGAGCGGCGTTGTCCCAGGTGAACAGGGTAATGGGCTGTGGCAGCTCCTGCAGCCATCCATTGTTGGCGAAGCGCCCGTCATAGATAGTCGGGCTCGGGCGCAATACCAACTCCACCCCCTCAGCGGATTTTGCCTGCGCCGCGGGAACTCCGGCTGCTCGCGCGCTGACTTTCTTCTCTGGCAGCGTCTCGCCAGAAATAAAACCATCGTTCAACGCCTTGCGCCACCATGCTTCAAAGTCTGGAGTGTTGTGCTGCGACTTCCAGTACTCCATCACCCACTCACGGCTACTGAGGTCAGGGTGGTCGGTAAACGCCCCCAGCACCTCGTGCGCCGTTTTGCCGCCATATAAAGGATCAATCAGCGGCTGAATGATGCTGAACGTTCCGTCCGAAGTGCGGGCATCGCCCCATGATTCCAGGTAATGCGCGGCGTTAATGTGCCACTGGCAGAGCTGCGCCGTTTCATCCTGATAAAGACCGGTGTGAACGCGATACGGGACTTTCAGCAGAATGCTTTCCTGCTTCCACTCTTTGGGCGACTTATCGTCCACATCCATATGAAGATGCGCGAACTTCAAATCTGCCGGAGCGGTGTAAACCGGATTGCTGTCGATAACGATCAGCACATCAACTTTTTTCGCCTCGATATCGCGCGCCAGATCGCGCAGCGATTCGATATGACTGGTAAAGCCGCCGGGAAGAACAGCGACCGAATCGACATAGGTTACGGTCTTACCGGCATTTCCCAAAGCATCGTTGATGGCATGGACCACCGCGTGCACCGCCGGCGGCTGCGTTTCGCCGGCCATGACAAGACTTGTGCCGCGATGCTTCTGCAGATCGGCCACAACCGCATCCACAAATTTCGCGGAGTCGCCTTCCACAGCAGCACTGCTGCCTATTCCCAGCTTGCCGGCGATTGCCCTGGCGAGATTTTCGATTTGCGTAGGCTTAATGGGCAGCCGATGGTCCGCCTTGCCGCCGGTGACCGACAGAATGCTCTCAATGACGTACAGCCGGTTAGGATTTCCCTCTTCCACCTTGCGGCGCTTGCCGAAGGCGCCGGCATAGCGAAGAAACCCGCCATTATCCACGGGCGAGAGAAAGTCAGCGTCGAGCGAGAGAATTACGTCGGCGCTTTCGATCTTGTATTGCGGCCTGAGCGGCTGGCCAAACGCCAATTGCGCTCCTGCGCGCCCGTTGTCGCGATTCACCGGCTCCCACACATGCCACTTGGCTTGCGGGAAGGCTTTAAGCACGGCCTTCATCTGGCTAGCCAGCGTAGGCGAGGTAAAATCGCCGGTAAGAAAGCGCAACCCCGCTCCCTGCTTCGCCTTCTGCGCATTCAGGGGCACTTGCAAGGCAGCAAGAAAGCCTCCCCAGGTACGCACCTCGCCCATCTCGACGATGGTCTGCGAACGGTCGGGATCGTAGAGACCGAGCACGGAAGCCTGCGTAAAAACGTCGCTGCCCATGCTGCCGGCCGGATGCCCAGGATTGCCATCCACTTTAATGGGACGCCCCATGTCACTCTTCACCAGCACCGGCCTGGTGACCGCGCCCAGCGGCATCGCGCTGGCAAAATAAAGCGGCTTGCCGGGAATAATCTCTTCCGGCTGGCGGACGTATGGAACAATATGCTCGACCGGCTGCTTGGTGCAGGCGCTCAACCCGGCCAGCGCCAGGGACGCGCCCATGAGCTGCAGGAAGTTGCGGCGCGAGACGCCGTCGGTCCATTCGGAGGCATGCCGCGGGAACTCGCGATGCAGCATCTCCTTAAATTCTTCGGTCTCAGCCAATTCTTCCAGGCTGCGCCAATAGCGCTTGCCCTTGGCCTGGCTCAGCTTCTCGCGGACGGCTGCCAGATCAAGCTTGCCGGGCTGCGTTCTCGGCGCCGGCGGCTTCAGTCTCTCGTCTTTGCAGTTTTTGCTCATTCAGCTCGTCGTGTTCCTGTTCAATTCCTCTAGCGATGACAGGTGGAGCAGCTTGTCAGGTCTGCCACCTTGCGCAAGTGATACTCGTTGCTTAAAACTGTGCCCATCGTCAACTGATCCCTAAAGGTTGGCGTGCTTCCATCCGCGAGCTTCACAGTCACCGGGTTTTGCGCGCTGGGCGGTTCGTACTTCATACTGAAGACCTGATCGCCTTGCTCTTTTCCGTCCACCACAATGGTCTTGGGACGTATATATTTTTCCGGCTCACGATGGCAGCTCAGGCACCACTCCATCTGCAAGGAGTGCTCCATGTACATCAGGGGCATCTTGTCCACCTGGCCGTGGCAGCTCTGGCAGCCAACGCCCTTATTGATGTGAATGCTGTGGTCGAAATAGACGAAGTCGGGCAGGTCGTGCACGCGGATCCATTCCAGCGACTTGCCCGTGGCGTAACTCTGCCGCACCGGCTCCAGCATGGGCTGGGTGCTCCAGATCTGCGCATGGCAGTTCATACACGTCTTGGTGGGAGGAATACCGGCAAAGTTGGAATCTTCTACCGAGGTGTGACAATAACGGCAATCGAGTCCCATGCCGCCGACGTGGTGCTGGTGGCTGAAAGGCGGCGTCTGCACGCGGGCTTCGTGCTGACGGGTAACGTATGGCGAGCGTTGCAGTTCGGCCAGCACCGCACCAACGGTGACCAGAATGAACAGCCCACCCAAAATTGACATCCGCGCCAAAGAATTGGCACTGCGATGAAAGATCTGCGCCATCGGGCGAATTATTCCTTGCAGCCCTCACGCCTTTGCGTCCGGGTCTGCGGTTACAGGTTCTTTATGTATTTAAGAGCTATGACTGATGAATACAACTACCACTATTATGCAAACGGACGATTATAACAGGTGCAGCAAATTTGTCACGAGAAGAAAATTTCTGACGGATTTTGCCGTTTGTTCAAAACCTTGCTTTGTTCAAAAACGGCTCAAATCCAATTCGGGACTCCCCCAACCCCTGCGCAACAACTCTGCGTTCCGAAATAGTCTGAGAACTCCGCGTTCATCCGCGTCTACCTGCGGCGGAATACCTGGGTTCCCAGCAGTTACAAACTGAGTGCTGCTCTTCAATTCTGCTCTCCTTATTTTTTCTCTGTGTCTCCGTGTAAAAATACGTCCCATCTCCCGGAGAACACTCTCCCGCGCCTTCGCATCTCATTGCAGTGAATCCCTGGGGGGAGAACAATGAACGCATCTGATGTCTTAGTTGAATCGTTAATGGATTGGGGCGTGGAAGTGGTGTTTGGCCTGCCCGGTGACGGAATTAACGGCGTGATGGAGGCCTTGCGCACACGCCAAGACAAGATTCGCTTCGTGCAGGTACGCCACGAAGAATCGGCTGCGTTTGCCGCCTGCGGCTACGCAAAATTCACTGGAAAGCTGGGAGTGTGCCTGGCCACCTCGGGACCGGGCGGCATCCACCTGCTCAACGGACTCTACGATGCAAAATTCGATGGTGCACCCCTACTTGCCATTACCGGGTTGCCGTTCCACGACCTTATCAGCACCTTCACCCAGCAGGATGTCGAGTTGGATAAACTCTTTCAGGACGTTTGCGTCTACAACGCCCGCGTCATGGGCCCGGCTCACGTGGAGAACGTGACTGACCTGGCTTGCCGCACGGCCCTGGCTTATCACGGCGTCTCTCATATCACCCTTCCTGTAGATGTCCAGGAGCAGACCGTCAGCGGGCGGCTGCGCTCCAAGCGCAACATTCCCCATCACTCTTCCGATGTGTTTGCCCGCAGCGCCCGTCTTCCCGAACCGGCCGACCTGCAGCGCGCGGCAGACATTCTGAATGAAGGCAGAAAAGTCGCTATCCTCGCCGGACGCGGGGCCCTGCACGCCACTGACGAGCTGGAACAAACTGCCGACGTTCTGGGAGCTCCCATCATTAAAGCTCTGCTGGGCAAAGCTTGCGTTCCTGATGACAGTCCCTACACCACCGGCACCATTGGATTGTTGGGAACTAAAGCCTCACAGGAAGCCATGGAAAGTTGCGACACGCTGTTTATTGTGGGCAGCTCCTTTCCGTATTTGGAATTCATGCCCAAGCCGGGCCAGGCGCGCGGCGTGCAGATTGACGCAGACCCCAAGCGCATCGGCCTGCGATTTCCTGTAGAAATCGGGCTGGTGGGCGATAGCCAGCGCGCGCTCCGCGAGCTGCTGCCCTTGCTGAAAACACGCAGCGATAAAAAATTTCTACAGCAGGCGCAGAAAACCATGAAGGAATGGAAAGAGATCATGCTGAACCAGGCCCACCGCATGGAAAAGCCCATGAAGCCGCAGGTGGTGGCGCACGAGCTGGGAGTGCGTCTCAACAAAAACGCCATCACAACTTGCGACAGCGGGACCATTACCACCTGGTGGGCGCGGCATGTTCCCGCGCAGCGTGGCCAGATGCACTCTCTCTCCGGCACCCTCGCCACCATGGCCTGCGGTCTGCCTTATGCCATTGGGGCGCAAATTGCCTATCCTGACCGGCAGGTAGTGGCTTTTGTAGGGGATGGCGGTTTTTCCATGCTCATGGCCGATTTCGTTACAGCGGTAAAGTATCAACTCCCGATTAAGGTTGTGATCGTCAAGAACAATACGCTGGGGCAGATCAAGTGGGAGCAGATGGTCTTTCTCGGCAATCCGGAATATGCGGTCGACTTGCAGCCCATCGACTTTGCCGAGTTTGCCCACGCCTGCGGGGCCGTAGGCTTTACCGCTGAGGAACCCACGGAGTGCGGCCACGTGATTGATCAATTCCTCTCCGCCCCCGGACCGGCCATCCTGCAGGCAGTCGTGGATCCATACGAGCCGCCCATGCCGGCCAAGACGACGGTCGAACAGGCCTACAAATTTGCCGAAGCCCTGGTGCGCGGCGAGCCCAACCGCGACAAAATCGCATTGACCGTGCTCTCAGATAAGGTACGCGAGTTGGTGTAAAGACGCAGCCGCCGCCATCTGGGGGCATTCCGGTAGAGACGCATCCCGCTGCGTCTCTACCCTCAATCTCTACCTTATCGGCTTGAGTCATCCAAGTTTTCCTCTCTATCTTTCGGGGCCATTTGATGGTATAAAAACCGCCAGAGGGGCTGGCTTCATCGTGGGAATCCAGCCAGGAGGAGCTCCGTGGCAGACTGGCGGACGGGTAAACGGTTCCCGCTGGAATTGAACGCGACAATTCGCGGCGTTAAGACAACCGCCAAACTGGAGGGCAAGACGGCTGACCTCAGTGCCGCCGGGGTCTTCATTTTGGCCGAGGGTAAATTCGAGGTCGGATCGCCCGTCGAGTTCGACATTACCTTGCCGGCCGAATTTATCGGGGCCAAGAAGGATGTCAAAATCCGCTGCCAGGGCCGGGTGGTTCGAGCCGGTGATCATCCTCTTCGCGGCAATCGTAAAGAGAAAGCCGCGGTGAAGAAGAACGGGGTGGCGTGCGTGATCGATAGTTACGAATTTGTCCGCAAGTGATCGGACAAAACGTCAGCCAGTAGAATCGTTAGGAAGAAAGAGCGGTAAACTTAAAGTTGACGACACGAGTTGGGAAGACAAGCTCTTCAGAGGCGCAGGGCCAGAAGCGTATGCTGAAGTTGATTCTTGCGGACAATCAGGCCATCTTTCGCGCCGGCGCAGCCAAGGTGCTGGCGGTGGAGGATGAAATCCGCGTCGTCGCCCAAACCCAGAATTATGAGCAGACCCTCATGGCGTTGGAAAAATTCCGCGCCTCCATCCTCATCTTTGCCAGCGCGCTGCACCCCGCGCTTCGCGATGTAATCGCCGCCGTTGACCGGCATGACACCAAACTGGTTGTGGTGGCCGAGAACGGGGAAAACCTGGCGCGTTATGTCACGCACGGCGTTCATGGCGTTGTCTTCCGCAATGTCACCGGATCGTCGCTGGTGGAATGCATCCGCAAAGTCGCCAAGGGGCAAAGCTGGGTGCAGAGCGAAGCTCCCATCGCTGTAAGCTCCGACAATGGCATGGACGATAAAGTAGGCGCGCGCGTCCGTGACCGTCTTACCCCCAAGGAGCTGAAGATTGTTTCCTTGATCGTGCAGGGATATAAGAATAAGGAAATTGCCACCCAGCTTGGCACTACCGAGCAGGTCATTAAGAATTATCTGCGCAACGTTTACGACAAGATCGGCGTCTCTGACCGGCTCGAGCTGGCTTTATTTACCATTCACCACCGCATGCTGGCAGAAGCCGCCGCCGCTTCTACTGCCTCGACGAATACACCGAATTAGCGGTAAAGCGGCATTTAGCGCTTAGCTGTTAGCATTTGGCCCTTAGAAATCTTCGCGCTTAACAAAGCAAACCCAACCTTCATCGTGGAACAGAATGAACCTGCAATAGCTGTGCTTGCGAATTTCCTCTGTCCCTTCGCATGCCGTTACTGCACATAATGTCAAGGGGCTAAATGCTAAGTGCCAAGTGCTAAATGCTGCTCTTCACGCCGCAACTTCCCTTTCATCCTTCATCAACGGCAAATAAACCAGGAATTTTGTCCCATGATTAGGCTCGCTCTCAAAGCGGATTTCGCCGCCGTGGGCCTGCACAATGCGGCGCGCGCCGCTGAGGCCAAGGCCGGTGCCTTTGGCCTTGGTGGTGTAATAAGGAGAAAAGATGCGGCTGCGGGCTTCGGGGGGGATGCCCACGCCGGTATCCTCGATGGCAACCACGGCCTTGCCCTTTTCCTGCTTGCACCCCACTTTCAACACGCCCCCCTGGGGCATGGCCTCGACGGCATTCAGAATAATATTGCAGAATGAGCGCCGCAGGTCCGGGGCATTGGCCATTACCGGAATGCTGGGCGGCAACTGCATTCGCACTTCGATGGTGCCTCGCGCTGTCAACAGGGGTCGGGTCAAATCCAGGGCTTCGCGTACGATCTGGGTCACATTCACGGGTAGTCGCTCGCCCTTGCCGCCGCGGATATACTCGCGCATCCGCTGGATAATCTCAGTCCCCCGGCGCACGGCATTGTGGATCATGGCCAGGAAAAAGCGCCGGTCGCTTTCGCTGCCGTTCTTCTGCTGCTCCACCACCTCCGCTGCTTGCGAGATGGTGCTTAGAACGTTGTTGAGGTCGTGGGCAATATCGGCGGCCATCTGGCCGATGGCGAGGTAGCGTTCGGTGTCCTCCAGGCGGCGCTGCAGGTTATACAGTTCGGTCACGTCGCGAATGATTACCAATGCGCCGGCGGTGCCTTTGCCCGTGACCTGCATGGGCTGCGCCGTGATGAGTGCATCCATCGGCTCTGCCCCAGCGCGAAGGTAGACCCGCTGTTCGTGATGGATGCTCTCGCCTTTGAGCGCGCGGCTGACGGCAAAGTTCGCCTCCTGGAGTGGAAGTCCCTCGTGCTCTACACCCATATCGCGCATTAGAGTGCTAATACTCAAACCGTGAAGGTTGCCTCGGTCATACCCAAACATTCTCTGGGCGGCGGCGTTGACCTCGGCGACGACTCCATCCTGGTCAAAAATGAATACAGCTTCCGGCATGCTCTCAAGCAGCACCCTAAGCTCAGCCTGCAGAAAACCGAATGTCTGGTGGTCTTTGGACACACCCTCCTCCGCTGATATGGGCGATAACAGGAACTTCTTCTTATGTTGGATGTTTTAAATCGAATTTCGGATGGCAATACCGTCGAGGGTATGGGGCCCATCCAGATTGCGGTAGACCGGGACTGCTCCAGCTACGACATGGGCCTTTCAGCGGTCTTGAGAAGTTCGTTCACAATCGTGACCAACTCTTCGGGATTGACTGGCTTTTCCAGATAGAGGTCGGCCAGGGGCTCGGCGGCTTGAAAAGCCTCAGCCACATAACCGGAAACCACCACCACCGGCATGGACGAGTGGTCTTTGGCTGCTTGCACAACCGCCCGGCCATTGGCGTCTCCCAGCCGCCAGTCGGTTACCACTGCATCGTAGGCATTGTGCTGGAGTTTGGCGATCGCATCCTGGGCTGAGGTAGCGGCAGTGACGGTGTGCCCGGCGGCTTCCAGAATGGCGCACTTGAGGGTAACTACGTGCGGCTCGTCATCAACACACAAAATCTTGGCCATATAAAGGGTCCTTGGAGACCCGTGCACGCAAACGGAAAGCGCGTGCTTGGGAGGTTTGCGGCTGCACTTTAACGGCCTTGCAGCCCTATTTGGGTTTATTGTTAAGCCTTAGCCAACCAAATGTCAAATGGCAAATAGAGGCAAAGCCAGCATTGCAGGCATAGGGGTACCCCCTTGCTGAGCAAGGGTCACTTCGCTAAACCATTGGGATTCAGTGATTCGCAAGCGCGCAGCTCGCAGCTCTATCTAATGGAGGGGGGCCCTCAATAAGGCAATGATGACAGCTGCCCGCCTCAGGGTCTTCAACAGCAGCAGACTGCTTGGAGTTGTTCGAGGGGGGTGGGGGTTACTAAGTAACCTCTGAGCGGATCGGCGTTTGGGATTGGGGGGATGGGTATTACTCGAGTAATGAATCCGGCAGAGGCAGAAATATCCTGTCGCCCGCACCTGGAGTCAGGGAAGCTTGGCGCGAGTTTTCAAAGAGCAGCGGGGCAAGGGCCCAAATAGATCATGCCAGAAATTTCACCGAAGGCAAGGATTTGATACCAGAGTTCAATTTTTGATTGCTTGCAGAAGAAAAAAACCCCACCCGGCTACAAACGCGAAACCAGTTGTGCCAGGGATATCCCGAAAGCGTCCGCAAGGATTTCAAGCGAGCCCAAGCGCGGTTCTTTGCGCCCGTTCTCCATATTGGAGATGAAGGGTCGTCCCAGCCCCGAGTGAACCGCGAGATCAATTTGCGTCCAGCCGCGTCGTTCTCGTAGTTGCCGAAGCCTTTTTCCAAACCGAACGCTAATATTTTCTCTTGCCACGTAAACAGAATGGCAGTATTCTTTGGGCTACATGTCGCTTAATGGATACAACCGGACTTTGTATGAACTGTCTACTGGCTCTCAAGCTACTCCTCATCAAGCATGGGAAGTGCCCGGCCTGTAAGGAGAAGCCACAGGCTAAGCAATGCGTAGTGTGCTTCAATACGCGCCTTGCGCCGGAAGTGCGGGAAGCAATCACGGCACTGGACCTGGCGGAAAGATTCAAGCAAAACGAGAGGCGGATGTTTGGGAATATGTTCGAGGATGATTGCACCCAACCGCCCGAAGGCAGTTACTTCTATCATGTCATCGAAAGAAAGCGGAGACTTGAAAAACTATATTCAGAGCTCATGGGCGCTGGGGCCGATTAAAGACATGGGAAAAAGAGATTTTCGAGAAGTTGATGGGAGAGTTGGCCGGCTCCACGAAGGTTTCAAAATAGAGCCAAAATGGAACAAGAACCATTATGGAACTTACTCGCTGCCTGAGGTCCTCTTTTGTTCAAGAATTGTTTTTTGAACGCTTGCAAGATTATTTAGAATTCGCGTTCTTAATCAGCAGGGCATTCTGGGTGCGTAAGGTTTACGGAACTGGCGCAGATCAGCCGGTGTCTAACCGGATGTAGGGATATTCAATTTTCACAGGAAAGCTTTTTTCTGTTTTTGTCATACAGGGTAAAGAGCATTATTTCAGTGTTTTGCGCTTAATTTTTTAAGATCGCGCGGCTTGTCTCCCCCACGAGCAGACCTCGCACGAACTGAGGAAGTTCGGCTTGAAACTACGTCGCGTTGTATCCCTGTTGTGCTACTCCATAGTTCTGATTGCATTGTTCTCATGCTATGCAAATGCTCAATCAGCCCCAGCCATAACCGGTTTATCGCCTGCCCTGGGGCCAGTCAGTCCGGTTGGCAGGCCAGTGACTATTACCGGCTCCGGCTTCGGTGCTTCGCCCGGAACTGTCACCTTCGGCGGAGTTACGGCCGGGCTCAACTCGTGGAGCGATAGCTCCATCTCCGCTTCTGTTCCCTCAACTTTAGCGGCTGGCTTCGTAGACGTAGTAGTAACCAACGCCAATGGCGCCGCCAGCAACGCCGTGTCCTTTAGGGTGATGTCCGTAATTACTAGCACGTCGCCAAACATGGGCATCATCGGCGCTCCCATTACCTTTACCGGAACAAGTTTCGGTGACCTGCAGGGCGCGAGCACCGTGGTCTTTAACGGCATCACGAGCCAGCCCACGGCTTGGAGCAATACCAGCATCACCGCGCCAATTCCCGTGGGAGCAATCAATGGATTGGTTACGATCACTGTCAACGGCTTCGCCGATAACAAGGTATATTTCTATGTCACCCCCAACATCACCGCATTGCAATCGCCGGTGGGGCCAGTCGGCTCTTTAGTTACGATTGTGGGCTCGGGCTTCGGATCAACCCAGAACGTCGTGAGTGGCGTCACCTTTAACGGCGCACAGGCCACAATCCAAAGCTGGAGCGATACCGCCATCCAGGCCATTGTTCCGCAGACCACCAGCGGCAACGTAATCGTGACCACTTCTTACGGCTTCGCCAGCAACGGAGTGAACTTCACGGTGGGTTCGGCAGCGCCCGTAATCACTGGCCTCTCGCAGCCTTCAGGGGCAATCGGAAGTCAAATCACGATCACGGGACAGAATTTCAGTTCCCCTGGAAGCGTCACCTTCAATGGCGTTCCAACAATTACGAGCAGTTGGACTTCGACAACCATCGTGACCAACATTCCGCTGGGCGCAACCACGGGAAACATTGTGGTCACAGCCGACAACGGGCTGGCCAGCAATGCTGTGCTCTTTACCGTGAATGCGCCCATAATCAGCGGGCTGAGTCAGCCTTCCGGGCCTGTCGGAACGCAGATCACGGTAAGCGGCAGCGGCTTTGGAGCAACCCAAAGCATCGCGTATGGATTGATCATCGGCGGGCAGCTCGCTTCCGTCCAGAGCTGGAGCGATGCTCAGATCGTCGCTTCTGTTCCGGCACACGCAACCAGCGGCAATGTCTACGTTTTACAAGGTGCGGTGCAGAGCAATTCCGTTCCTTTCACTGTTCTCGTAGCCCATATTGACACGGTCAATCCTTCATCCGGGCCAATCGGGCAGCAGATCACCATTGCTGGCGAGAACTTCGGCAATACACTGGGACAGGTTTACATTGGCAACCAACTTGCCATCGTTCAGAGTTGGAGCGATGGGCAGATCACGGCCCAAGTTGCCAATGGAACCACAACCGGTGTTCTGAGCGTTTATCTGAATGGAACTTTGAGCAACTCGATTCTGTTTACCGTAAACACGCCCCGCCTGGATACCATTGTTCCTCCCAGCGGACCGCCAGGGCAACAGGTCACATTAAGCGGCCAGTATTTCGGCGCGGCCCAAGCCGGCGGCTCGGTCATGATCGGCAACCAGCCTGCCATTATCCAGAGTTGGAGTGACGGCCAGATTGTTGCCAACGTAGCCAGCAATGCCACGCGGGGCAATGCGGTCGTAACTCAGGGCGGTGTGCCCAGCAACCCTATTTTCTTTCACCTGATTGCGCCTACGACTTCGTTGACTCTAACCCCATCTACGGTGGCAATGCTCGTAGGCGGCACTCGAACCTTGATGTTGAAAGACCAGAACAGCGAAGCAGTGACCGGGGCGACCTGGACCGTAGATAATAATACTGCCGTGATCACACTCTCCACCGATGATCCGCCCGTGCTCACAGCGCAAAACTCGGGCACAGCGATCGTAACTGTTTCTACTGCGGGCATGTCTGCGCAAAGTACGGTAAATGTTTATGCAGCGACAGCCGGCGGCGGCTTTCCGCCGGGAACAAGTCTCTGGTCGGTCGCGCCTGCTTCCGGCTTTCTGCCGTTGGAGATACACCAGGCTGTGCCTACAGGCGGCAATACCCCCGATCTGTTTGCCCTTGAAAAAGACGCCAATGGCAACAGCATTGTGCGTGGTCTCACAGCCGATGGCCAGCAGCTCTGGCAAGTTCCCAACGTGGCTGCTGCCTACGGGGCTAATTCCCTGGTGCCTGACAATGCTGGAGGATTGCTCGCATTCAATAGCGCACCAATAATGAGCAAGCTCGATGGCGGCAGCGGTCTGCCGGTCTGGAGTTATACGCCCAGCCGAGCCTTCGATTATGTTGACAACCTTTCTGTTGCCGTCCATCCTGACAACACCATCTTTGCCGTCGAAGACAACTATCTCTCGGACGGCAACTCCCGTTTAGTTGGTTTTGACGGCGCCACCGGAAATGTCGTCTTCCAGTACCAAATCCCAGCGGGCACAAGCACATACATCATGCCTTCTGATCCTGCTCACGGATGCGGTCCTGGCGAGACGCTGGTAAACCCACTCCCTAGCGACATAGGACCGGTTACGGTTGGCCCAGATGGCTCTAAATATCTGGAATACTACACTCATAGCTGGCTGGATAATTACTTCTCGGTTGGCTACAGGCTGAATTATCCGCCGTATGCAATTGGTTATTCATGTTGGTTCTCTGAGACTTATAGTGCTTCATTGCAGTTGTTGCGAATAGACCCGAATGGCGGTAGCAGCACGCAAAGCATCCGCTCATTTTCCGGATCTGGGGTAAGTGCTGGGCCTACTGAGGAAATGAGCCCGCGCGAGGTCATTCCTGATGGTCAGGGTGGTGTTCTGGCAGCTTGGGACGATCACATTTATGGCAATAACGCGTCAACGACCGCAATGGTCACGCACATCGATGCCTCAGGCAACGCCTCTGACTACACCCTGCCCATGAAAAACTGGTGCGGGGAAAGCTATGGCGGCCCTACCAGCTTGTATGGCTGTTACAAGACTGGCGTTTATACGGGCAAGGGTCTCGTACTGGGTGACAACAACACTGCCTTTGCCACCAATAACGATAAGCTCGTGGCCTTTGATGTGAACAGCGGTGGGGCGCAATGGACTTGGCCAGGTTCGCAAGGCGGTAGCAATCAGATAGCTCTCACGATGGTCGCGCCGGACGGCGTATTTGTAAGCTCATCAGACAACTCTGGAACACAAGTACTTAAATTCGATAATTCAGGTAATCCGCCTCAGTCATATAGTTTAGGAACGAATCCAGTATATGCATCCCCTGGCGTTTGGAACAGTATAGATTCCGTCGGTAGCTTACAAGCATTAACGGGCCCGCCTTCCTGCGAGGGTGTAACGTCGTGGCAATTTCCAGGAGGTGATCGGTCCGGCCTACGCGCGAGCAAGCCTTCGGCTTGCATCACGGTAAGTTTTGGTCCCGGACCGAAGTCCATAGCCGATCAGCTAACGTTCTTGCCAAATGACCAAACGTGCAGCGAAAACTTAGGTCTTCGAAGCTGTGACGCACTGACAGTTCCTATTTGGGCTTGGAATGTGGAGATCCAAGCAAAGGTAAGTGATAATGCCTCAAAATGGAACGTAGGGCAGAGTGTTAGTGGAAGGCAGAAATATACATATTTAGATTCCTCAGGGACCCCTGTAACTGTTGATCAACCGTTCAGCGTTCTCAACGATAACCCTGACTCTAGCTATTTGCAGCAAATTGACGGACAACAATTAATATTCTGGCTTGATGCTCCCGGCAGCCATTCTCATACGGCCTCTGGAGCTCCGCTTCAATCTGTGCTCGACGTTATGAATTTCGACTCTCATGTCTGTAGTATTGACCAACCCTACCAATTGTCTACGAATTGCTTTAAAGTATCTTGGTACCTGAAATTTGTTGGTCAGGGCGGAGTACTTGACTTCATCAACTCGAAGGGCGCTCTGGGAAGTGTGCCAGACATTTTTTGAGGTGAAACTATGAACAAAATAAAAATAGTCAGTGTCGTTTTCTTAATCATGTGCTTTGATTTCCGATGCTTTGCTCAGGACTTAAGTCGCTATGCGACGCTGCTACAACAGCTTCAGGCGGCCGAGACCACAGATGACGCAAGCAAGGAATGGCTGAAATTGGCAAAGAGCGATCCGAGTGCGAAACAGTACTTGGCAGCCCATCTGTCTTCCCTGATCGAGAAAGTTGATGTTCATTACGGTATGGTTGACTCGAAATCGTGGAAGAACTCTGTACAACTTGCTGGTGAGTTGCAGCTCGTGGAAGTTGCTCCAGTTTTAGCGAAGTGGCTGTCAGTAAACACGAACTCAAGCCTAACAACTGGCTTGTCACAAGGCGTGCGATTAGAAGACAACTTGCCGGGTAAAGCGTTGGCGCAGATTGGCGACCCGTCAATCCCAGCATTAAAAGAAGTTCTAAATCACGGAACTCAGTTGGAACGTCTGAGAGCTATCTATGTTTTGAAGGTCATCGCTTCGCCACAAGCAAAATCTGCACTTGCTGAGCATTTGGATAACGAACCCGATCAACAGTTAAAAGATTTCATCCAAAGAATCATCTCGAAAGATGCTTGGGGTAAAGCTTCCTAAGCAATTCTTTACGAGCACCGGACGGAACGGCGCATATCGAGTACGTATTCTACATCGATAACTTCATCGAAGGTTTCAGAGCGCCATGCCCTTTTTCGGAGCACCAAGAAAGACATTTTGGCGTGCTGAAGGTGGATTCCAGTGGCAACTCCACGTTACAGGAGTTGAACGGCTACAGCGCTACGAGCACCGGCTTCGCGAGTTACGATCCGAGTAATCCTGGGCTGCCGCTTGTCTCCCATTCTGAATCTGTTCCTACTACCTGGGGGAGCCCATTCCCGATGGGCAGGGAGCGGCGTTGCTGGGCTGGACCTACCGCTCGCCAGGTGGACCGCAGGACTGTCTAAATGGGATGTGTAGTGTTCCGGCGCCCGCAACCACAGAAGCTAGAGTTTCCAACACCAACGGCGCAATGTTCAAGCTTCCATTCAGTGACTGGAACAGCGCTCCCATCGAACAAGGAAGCATGGTGTTGGGCGACAACAACACAGCGTTCGCCATCAATGGACAGCAACTGGTCGCCTTTGATGTAAACAGCGGCGCGGCGCTATGGTCCTGGCAGCCGCCGCAAGGCCACACGGTTGCTTTGCTTGCGGCTTCCACCGGCGGGGGAGTCGTAGCGGCGGATGCAGGCTTTGATAGTAATAACACCTACGGCGAGCAGATCGTAAGCTTCGACGCCGCCGGCAATCCCACCTACGATTCCAGCATGGGCCCGGGCGTCAACGGTCTCGACTACTGGGCGTTCGGCGAGTACCTCGGGGCGACCAATGTCTTCCAACAAATCATGAGTGCGTTACCCTTTCAGGTACCGCTCACCCCTTCTCCTCGCCCCGGTAGCAACCCCAGTGGGAACAGAGGACCGAATGTGGCCCGGATATCAACTTTTATTCCCGTTGGGCAAATTGATGATCGGAATCCAGAACAAGTTACGGTAAGCCAATTTGAGGCAACCTTCAAGCAAGATGTACCCGGGATTGACCTGTTTTCTGACCATATCAATGGTCAGGACACGTCGGAACGCTTCCAAAAGCAGATAGACGACGGTTCTTGGAATGCGATGGCTTTCATCGGGCATTCGGTCTTTACTACTACGCCTTCCGGAATCATCTCGGTAGGTATTTGTTTTAGTGACGTATGCCTTGAGAAGCAACCCGCACCCGGCGAGCCCGGATATACCAACCAGCCTCCTGGACTTACTCCTTCGTATGGAAATCTTGGCTGGGTCACTGTGCCCCCTCCCTTCGGCACCAAGACGCGAATCGTGTTCATTGCGTCTTGCTATGCCAGTGACAATCTGCGTCGTTGGTTTGCGATTAGCAACAGCACTAAAGGTCGAGTGCTGATTATGTCTAATAACGATCAAAACGGCACAGGCCTGCTCGCAGCCGCAGATGCATGGCGACGAATCGCGAAAGATTTGGTTAACGGTCTAAATGTTCAGACAGCACTTGCTAATGTGAATAATGACCCTCACTATAAGAACGATCTCAACCTTCAATTTATTCCGACAGGAGATACATCCCTATGCCTTCATGGCTCATGCGGACCCTAATGCTGCTTCCGATTGTCTTTGGTATTGACGCCTCGTCTGCACAGGTCGCCCACCCTACTGCAGAACCAGACTCCGCGGCCCACAGCCCTTGGGCTGCGGGCCCCGATACTTTTGCTATGTTTCATAAGTTTCTACTCGTTGTCTATCCTGAGTTCAAGGAGAAGGGCGGTTACGAATTTGCAGTGTCCGTCTTAGGGGATTTCGAACAAACAGATTCTGAGAGAAATTACACTCTCAGGCTGATCTACCCCCGAATTTCAGGCGAGCAGGAACGCTCGGGTAACGATGCAGGCAATCAGGCTCCGTGTAAGCCAGATCCGTCGACAGAGAACGATAGTGTCATGGAAAGCTCCATTTCATTCTCGGACTATGACCACCGCATCGTCATGTTCTCGAATGTCAGCGACTATGTAAATGGCAGGAAGCTTTCCCGCGCGCAAGATGAGGTTCACCGACATCCAGGATGGACAGACGAGCAGGTTTCCAAATATCTAAAAAGTATAGGCGCACAATATGGCCCTTGGAACAAAGATGAACTCATAAAGAAAATACCAGTTACACAGTTGGAGCCATTTCTTGGCAAGTTGACCCTTACCTCGCTTCAGTTTGTGGTGCAGGTGCCTGAAGGTAACGTCACTGGTGGTCCGCATACGATCCTGCTTTGGCAAGCATTCGTGACTACTCACAACCCGGACGGTGAGGAGATTAGTTTCAATCTCAATTTTGAGCCGTTCGAAGGCAAGTTCGTGCGTCTTGTGGAAATCCAGCGCCCTAGGAAGTAGCAATCACGAAGCTTAGGCAAATTCCCATGCACATATCACAAACAAAGCAGCTATTCCGCGTTCTCTGTTTGATTTTAGTTGGTTTGCTGTTTGCGGATGTTGTGCCGCAAGGCAATGTAAGCGGGGGCCCACATCCAATCTTAATGTGGCAGGCTGTTGTTTCTACGTGCGACGCGAAAATTGGTGAAATGCAGTTTAGCTTCAACTTTGAGTCATTTGAGGGCAAACTTGACAGCATTGTGGCGATTCAGCGAATCGCCCAGTAAGTGCGTACTGGCCGAACCACCATGACTTTGCGACATTTCAAAACCGGAACCGAGCTGCGCAGCCAGTTTTATGAGCTTTTTCCTCGCACGTTGATACTTGGTGCTGTCGGGATCACGGGCAGCTTGATCCTGGGCCTCTGTGTCGGATGCACGACGAGTCCAGCCGATAACTTTGAACAACACAATAAGGTCGGACTGAACCAAAACCCTGAGGGCCTGCGAGTTGAACTCGCAACACGGTTGCTTTGCTTGCGGCTTCCACCGGCGGGGGAGTCGTAGCGGCGGATGCAGGCTTTGATAGTAATAACACCTACGGCGAGCAGATTGTAAGCTTCGACGCCGCCGGCAATCCCACTTACGACTCCAGCATGGGTTCGGGTGTCAACGGTCTCGACTATTGGACTCTCGGCGATTACCTGAGCGTGGCCACCGACTCCCAGGGAGTGGGCACCGCATTATTTCAACAAATCGTGAGCGCCACACCTTTTCAGGTGGCCCTGACCCGCGCGCCTCATCCCCGCGGTGGGAGCCGACATAAGAACGGGGCTTCTTTCACACTCGAATTTAATCAATTTGTAACCGTCAATCCAGACCGAAACGTTACTTTTCGTGATTATCAAACTGATTTTGAAGCGGCTGTACCAAGAGCCAAAAACCATTCAATGTATTATCTTGGTCCATATCCACCTGTCGCAAACGCAGAAAATTTTGTTGAAGCCATACAAAACCCGCTCGATGTAGTGAGCTTCATTGGCCATTCTGTCTTGAGGCCGTTTGGGGGACCTTACAACGGGCAAGAGCAATCTGTGGGTCTGCTCTTTGGAACAAGTGCACCCTTTGAGGCTTTGGTGAGACAGAATGATCCTGGCGATCCCTATGATCTGCCGATCTCAGTACCTGGTTTCATAATAAGGCGGCTACAGAGACCCTATCTAAGAACACAGGCACCCTTTGTTTTTATCGCTGCCTGTGACATTAACCCTTATTTTGAAGACCTATGGAACATAACTGATGCCACGTTCAACCAAGCCTTGATCGTACCCAAGACTACGCAAACGGACTATCCCGATATTGCATATTTTGGCTGGAAACTGATTGCGAAGGGCTTAACGGAAGGCAAAGATGTTAAAACGGCAGTGGACGATGCTAATACGGTTCTGTTACAAATAACCGTACCGCCGACTGAACACACTATGCAGTTTCAAGTGATTGGAGGTACAGATGGTAAAGGCCACTACATCAAGTTACATTAAGGCATTCACATTCGTATTTGTATCATGCTGTTTATTTCTGAGTAATAAGGGCATAGGGCAGTGCGATCACGGAGGCTCATCTCAAATAAGTGGTACGCCGGTTGAACGTTTGGTTAATCGTGAAGGTTGGGTCGTCCCAGGGCTCAAAGGGAGCCGGCCACTCGGGAACAAGACTCCTGATACTCAATCTGTGCCTGGAGTAACAATTTATGAACTCAAGCCCGGCAGCTCCTCGCCGATTAAATTAACTCATTATGAGACCACCACAGACAGCAAGACGCTAATCGCCGAGCCGAGCCCCTACTTCCAAATCATCCGAATGCTGGATCGTTATGAAGTCAACGGGCATGTTTTCGCGTACGTAGCATGGACCGATACGGTTGCCGGGTGTGCATTGGACAACACGAGGGTAAAGCCGGGCAAAAAGCACAGGTCGGGACCTATCTGCGGAGGCGTCCTGCTCTGCGGCCCGACGTATTTGAAGTACTACGACAATGACGGTGACGGCAAATTTGAGACTTTTGAGGTAACACGCGGCCTTGAAAGTGATGTGAAGGTGCCGGATTGGGTCAAGAAGCTTTCCGTTGCCCGCAAGTGATCCTTGACCAGATCACCGCGCCGCATTATTGCGCGGGCCTCGAAGTCAATGGGAGCGGCATAGTCACTGATGCTGCTTTTATTTTTTGTGTTTGGCCATCCGCAGAACAGTAGTGGCACAAAACAATGGCTTACAGGAATTGTTCCGGATAAATCCTGCCTGAGAAATTGTCTCTTGTGCTCACAGTCACAGCACTATACCTACCCCGAGGCGTCGCCCGAAGCCAGATCTCCCCGCATTGTGGGAACCGCGGCGGTGCGCTCTAACTTATCCCAGGAGAACGGACGCCCATCAATGGCCCGCTTCAGGGTCTTAATCAGCACCAGCGAGAACAACTGCCGGTAAGCAAAGCGCTGCAGCCACACCTGGCTGAGGAGCCAGATATCTTCGTTGCTGCCCGGATCGTGGCGCTCCAGCGAAAAGGCGATCACCGAAGCGATGAAATCAGTCACCAGAAAAATGACGAAGAACAGCAGCAGCTTCTCGAAGCTCGCGGGATTGGCGGTGTACGGATGAAAGTAATGGTCCACCGAATATGACAGCGCGCCAAATACGAACATGAGGTCAATCAGCGGAGAGACCATGGGCAGCAGAATCTGGAAGATTGCGATGTTGGGCAGGGCAAACCAGCCCAGCGCGCCCTTTCGCCGGAATGCGCCCCGGTGCTTCCACACCGACTGCAGGATCCCGAACGACCAGCGGAAGCGTTGCCGCATAAGCCCGTTGGCATTGACTGGGGCCTCTGTGAAGGCCAGCGCGCGGTCCTCATATTGCACGCGGAAACCCTGCTCCAGCAGAGACATGGTCAGGTCAGCATCTTCGGCAACCGTTCCCAGTTGATATCCGCCCGCGGCCCGCACTGCTGCAGTGCGCCATGCCCCAATGGCTCCCGGAACCACCGTGACCGCGCCCAAAGCGTCGAGCGCGCGCCGCTCGAAATTCTGGCTGGTGATGTACTCCAGCGCCTGCCAGCGCGTCCACAGGTTCACGCGGTTGCCAACCTTTGTATTGCCGGCAATGGCGGCCACCTTGGGGTCTTCAAAATGCGGCACCAGGCGCGCGATGGCAGAGGGAGCAATCATGGTATCGGCGTCAATGCCGATAAAAATCGGCTCGTCGTCGCGCACTTGCGCCAAACCGAAGTTCAGCGCTTCAGCCTTGCCGGCATTTGCCTTGCCGAGCACCGCCACGCGGCCGGCGGCAATTTCACGCGCGAAGGTTTGCCGCGCAACCTGGAGCGTAGCATCGGTGGAGCCGTCATCAATCACGATAATCCGCAGTCTTTCCGCAGGGTACTCCGAGTCGAGGACAGAGCGCACCGTATTCACGATCACGCGCTCTTCGTTATAGGCCGGAATCAGTACAGCCACCGACGGCCACCTTGCCGGATCGTAGGCCTCCGGCGCCGTTCTGGGTTTTCGAAAACGGTCAAACACCGCCAGCCCGCCTACAATCAGCAGGCGCGAGGTCATCAGGATGTTCCCCAGAAAGAACACGATGACGATAACCTGATAGAAAAGCGCGTAGAGGGTAAATCCGAAATTATCGATGCGCGCGGTCCAAATCTCGTTTGTGGTCAGGGGAGGCATGACCTCAGCCCGCGTCTTGCCGATCAATTGCGCCAGCGGCACAATTTCAAAACCGTGGGCGCGCAGGGCATGGATGATCAGCGGCAGGGCGCGCACCGTTGCGTCGCGATTGCCTCCGCCGTCATGCAGCAGCACGATATTGGCGCAGGGTGTCTGCGTGCATGAAAGTTGAGGTTGGGTAATCTGTTCGATCACGTCCGCGGTCAGCTCTTCCGGCGTGCGCCGGGGCGTGGTGCGCCAGTCATTGGGATCGAGCTTCGCTCCCACGGTAATGTAGCCCAGCTCCTGACTCAGGCGCAGAGGTTCAACCTGTTCGGCAACGTCGGGTTCTGCATCAATGGAATACGGCGGGCGGAAAAACAGAGGTTTTATGCCCAGTTTGGCCTCAAAAAGGCGCTCGGTGGAATTGAGTTCCAGACGCATCAGGAAATTAGAGATGTTGCTGATATCAGGATGGGTAAACGTATGGTTCCCGATCTCATGTCCTTCGTTGTAAATGCGTTGCGTGATATCCGGGAATTTCTCCGCCTGCGCTCCAATCACAAAAAATATTGCTTTGGCATTCTCCTGCTTCAGAATGTCGAGAATTCGCGGCGTATATTTTGGATCAGGGCCATCGTCAAAGCTGAGCGCAACCTGGTTTTTCGAGGCGCCATACTGATTCACCACAAAAGGCGTTGGGAATTTAGTGACCGACTCGCCGCTCACCAGCTCCGAGTCAGGATCAACAGCTATATCGCGCCAGCCCCAGTCGGGCGTCTGTTCGACCCATAAGACTTCGCCTTTGCCTTCCAGGTCAACATCCTGTCCCGGAGGAATGCTGCGCAATTTTTGCGGCGCATCGGATTCGCCGGGCCGGTCCCATATCGCCCACAGGGAGCCGTCTTCCGAGCCTAATCGCCACAGAGCAAAAGTATTGATGCCCAGCTTACGCGCTGCCCGCATTTGGTTGAGCGCGGTAATGGCATCCAGAAACCAGACCTCGTGATGAAGATTGGCTTCGTCCATATATCCATAATGTGGATTCATTGTGTCGGAATCGAAAGCGATGGTGTCTTCCGATTCCTGGGCGTGCAGCCAGGCTTCTTCCACTGAGACCTTGCTCACATCAGCCAGGGATGGCGCTTTCGCTCCCTTGCGCACCACCCAGTCATAACCATAATTGCCGATTCCGGCAATCACCTTCTGCAGCGGAACATTTTTCAAAGCCACCCGCAGGTTATCCAGATACCAATCCTGCGCCGCGACCGGGCCATTTCTCATGCCGGGAGAATGCTGGTCGTAATCCATCAGGACCAGTCCATCCGCCTGGGCAGCCAGGAGCGGATAATCAAAATCGGTATCGTGAGGTGGAAGATTGAGATAAAGCTTCATTCCACGGCTGTGCAGCTCCTGGGCAAGCTCCCGAACCAGCGCGTTATAACCGGGCTGGGCATCGAGCGGAATCTCTTCAAAGTCGATGGAAACCCCGTGATACTGGTCCGTAGCCAGGAACCGCATCAATTCGGCGCGGAAGCGCTGCCGTGCCGCCGGATCGTTCAGCACCGTACCGATATTTGTGAGCCACTGGTTGGAAACCGAATCGTAGTTGTTGACCAGGGGAAATACTTCCGTCTGGGCTTTTTCCTCCCGCAGGAACTGCATCACTTTGTGCCGCGGGTCCACCGAATGCACCACGTTGCCCTGGATCACGTCATACATAGTGTTGCTTTCGGTTACAGCCTGAATGTGTCCATCGGGCGTGATAACGTGGAGCCACTCGGGAAACAAAAGATCGATCTGTGCCGAGTATTCCTTCAGGGAAGCATAACTGGCCTCGTCCCAGGGCACATAAAATGCGGCGCGCACGCCTTCATCGGAATCCGAGTTCAGCACGGTCTGGGAAGATGGCGGGCGGTTTCTTCGATTGGTCACGGGATGAGGGCGCACCCGGCGGCCAGGCTCTTTGAGCGCCTTCAACGGACGCCTCATCTCTGGAAGCAGCAGGTTGGTCAGATGCTCGTTGCGGAATAACGAATACGCAAAAAACACCACCGCCAGGGTCAGCACGACCCCAAGTGGATCTGTGATCAGGCGTAGCCGCCTCCACCGCTTGCGCTGCGGATCTAAAAATACAGGTTTCGCCATTCTCTATGAGTGTACCCTTATTATTTTCTCATTCTTTGAGCAGCTAAAACTAGGTATTGACGCAAAAGGCCCCGACGCGCGATATTGCTTGCGTGCGCGAATTGCTGCACCATCATCTTAAATTCTTTCTATTCTGCACTCTGGCGGCATTTGGCCTGCGCCTGCTGTTTGCCATTAAATTCCGGCTAATCGCAGGCGATTCGCTCGTTTACGGCGATATTGCCAAAAACTGGCTGCAACACGGCATCTATGCCATCAGTACACCTGACGGGCTGCAACCCACCTACATGCGGCTGCCGGGCTACCCTGCATTTCTGGCTATACTTTTCAAGATATTCGGCATGGAGCACTACGGCGCCGCCACGTTTACCCAGGTGTTGATTGATCTGGGCACATGTTTTGTGGTCAGCGCCCTGACGCTGGAGATAACGCGCGCCCAAGATTTTACTACCCCAGGCGAAGACAAAGACCCCTCCCGGGCGGAACGTCCAGCCCTTATTGCTTTTTTCCTGACAGCATTTTGCCCGTTTTTCATTGTCTACGTTGGAGCGCCACTCACCGAAATCTGGTCCATTTTTCTGACCGCCCTGACTTTATATCTGGCAGTCAAAGGCTTGCGCTCTTTGTTCCACAACACTCCAAGCTATTGGAAGTGGTGGCTGGGCTGTGGAATTGCCCTGGGGCTGAATATCTACTTTCGTCCCGACGCCGGCATTCTGCTGGCCATGGCTGGGGCGGTTTTGTTCCCGCTTCTGTTTAAATTTCCCAAGCGCACATTTGCCGCCGGGATGATCACGCTCATGACGGTGGTGGTACTGCTGACGCCCTGGACTGTCCGCAATCTGCGCACCATGCACCGCTTCGAACCGCTGGCCCCTCGCTACGCCAACGATCCGGAAGATTTTGTCGACGCCGGCTTCTATCGCTGGCTGAAAACCTGGGTGGTTGACTTCATCTCCGTAACCAACGTGGAGTGGCACGTGCCCGGCGAGAAGATTGATATGGATGACCTCCCATCCCGCGCATGCGACAACCAGCAGGAGTGCGATCAAACCGAATCCATCCTTGACGACTACAACCAGGAACTCGACATCTCACCCGAACTCGACGCCCAATTCAACCAGCTTGCAGAGCAGCGCATCCGGCGGCATCCACTGCGCTATTATGTGCTGCTTCCCGCACTGCGGGTCACGGACATGTGGCTGCGTCCTCGCGTTGAGATACTGCCGCTCGACCTGGATTGGTGGAAGATTGACGAGGACGGCATGGATTCATGGATTGCCATCGCCCTGGGCACATGGAACCTGATCTTGCTTCTGATGGCCATCGCCGGCGCACTCCGGAATCGGCCTCGCCCCTGGTCGCTGAACGAACCGACGCTGATTTTCTGTCTCTTGATTGGATTTGTTCTGGTGCGCTCGTTGTTTCTGGGAACAATTGAAAACCCCGAACCCCGCTACGCCCTGGAGTGTTATCCGGTGGTGCTGGCCTTCGCGGGAATAGCTTTCGTTCGTAAAAAGATGCCCGCGTAGCGCTGATCTCTGCTAATCAGGGTAAAGCAGCAAGGCGTTGCGCGGCATTCCGGGCAAGCTGCAAGGTCGAACTAGACCTAAGTTGGTCTACCAGGTTGGTCTAAAACATAAGGACCAAGAAATAATCTGTAACATAAGGACTAAGAACTAATCTGTCATCCCGAGCGAAGCCGCGCTTCGCGGCGGAGTCCGAGGGACCCAGGTTCTTGTCTGCGCCGCGATGATCGCAGCAAAGTCAATGGGCTTCCCCCAGTCGCGGTTGAGATCATCCCATTTAGGATTCATCGCTTCAATCAATGCTATTTTCTTTTTGCGGCTCCAATTTTTGAGCTGTTTTTCACGACGTATTGCCTCGCGGACATATTGGTACTGCTCAAAATAAACCAGGCGGCTCAGGTTGTAACGGGCAGTGTAGCTATTCTCGGCTATTTTTTGTCTGTAACGGGTGACCCGGGCTAGGCTTCTTGCTCATCATAATTTTTGAGGGTGCCCCGTCCTAGCTTCTTTTGCTAGGGCGGGGATTTTCTGCGTCGATGAAAATCCGCGTCGATCTGCTCTATCCGCGGGCGAAAAGTTTTGCGGTTTTCCGAGTGCTGACTGCGCTCTGGTATCAAAACATTGCTTCCTTGGAAACTGCAGGCCATCATTGAGAAGCAGTTGCCAGCGCCAGTCCACGGCACGCCGGGACAGGTTGCCGGTTGCCAGTGAAAAACAACCGCAAAGAACGAAAGCGGCATTCAAGAATGCCCGGACTTTTATGGTCCACTTAGCTCTTTGAAAATTCGGTAATAAATAATAGTTCGATTCTTGGCCCATCCTAAGGCTGATCGAGGGTCGTTATGCTGCCCATTTTTTGCCGACTGTGATGATATTGCTCTACACTACTCGGGTTCCCGCCGCATCTTTTTGATTCTAAGCAGTTTATCGCAGCAAAGACTACTTTGAGTAATGGGGGTAGGGAGATTACCTCTAGGGGTACAGACCGGGCACATCCCGCCTCAACTTCCGACGCTCTGGCACATCCGACTCTTAATTAATCTAGTCCTTGGAACTTAGGGCTTCGTTCGCACCCCTTGCCCGGAGCTTGGGTGCGGTTTCCGTATATCTTGAAATATCAATGATTTAAAGTGACACACCCTTGCTGAGCAAGGGGGTGGCAGACCCGGCAGAAAGTGTCTCATTGGCTGAATGCTGAGTGCTGATTGCTGAGTGCTTTCACCGTCCATGCAAGAAATCATCCACCGACTTGATGAACAGATTTGGTTGATCTACGAAGGTCATGTGCCCCGACTGTGGCACGATCACCAGTTTTGATCCGGCAATTTTTTCGTGCATCGTGCGCGACAGCGACGGGTCGGATTCGTCGTGGTCGCCGCAGATCACCAGTGTTGGCACGTGAATGCTGGAAAGCTGGTCTGTGTACTCCACCGACTTCAAGTTGCCGTCGATTACGAACTCGCCATGCGAACCCCACATCTCGCGATAAAGGTCCCATGACAACGTTGTGTTGTCGGCCACGGGATCGTAATTTGGATCGGGGCGGCGTTGATACAAAAATGGGAAATATCCATCACCCCAGGCCAGGGTTGCATACTCGTTGGGGTAACGGTGCTTCTCCCAATCTTTGCCTTTGTCGAACAGTCCTGCTTTCTCAAATGTCTCAAGCTTTTCGCGCTGGGCTGGCGGCATATTCTGTTTTTCGTGGGCGAGCACCTCGTTCATGGCTGAGGTGCTCTGGAAGGTGCTCCCGAGAATCAGATGCGACAGGTTTTTCTGATACTTCAAAGCGTAGGCCTGGGCCAGCACGCCTCCGTAAGAATGACCTAGCAGGTTGATTTTTCCCAAACCCAGCGCCAGGCGTACCGCTTCCACATCTTCCACCATGTTCTCTACCGTGTACTGGCTGGTGTCTTCCAGTTTTTCCGAGCGCCCGGAGCCGCGTTCGTCGATGAAGATGAGTTTGTTGGTCCGCGCCAGAGGCAGCAGGTAGGGCAGAAAATAATCGTGCGAAGCGCCGGGCCCGCCGTGGACAATCATCAGCGGCGCTCCCCGCCCGACAGTCGTGTAGTAGATCAGGACGCCATGGGCATCAACCAAGCCCTCTTCTATCGGGAAAACATCGTGCGTACGCACGCTGCGAGCGCCTGATGCCTTCGACTTGACGGCTTGGGCGCCGCTCATCGAGGAAAAAACAAAGGCAAGCATGAGATTCAAGGCTAAGACGAACAATGTCTTTTTCATGGCGCGGATTATAGCAGTTGTACGTGTGGCCTAGGCGAAAGTCGTATCTGCAATTCATTCTGACGAGGAATTGTGACAGTTATGTTCAGTCGTTAGAGTTGGTCTGGCTCTGTTGACATCTTTGAAGATCGTCTAGATTTCGTCATGGAGAGCGAAAAATCCAAGCGTGGTCCGATCTAAGCCGTGTGTGGTTCCCATCGCCATCGGAGATCCTCCCCCGCTTCGCGGGATCAGGATGACACTTTCTCTAGTGGCGGCACGACCGGCGGGCGCCACATCTAAAAAATAGGTGGGATGACAATGTTGTTTCACGATCGCTATGAAGCCGGCCGGTACCTGGCTGCCAGGCTTAAACATTTCGCCAATCGCTCTGACGTGGTGGTTCTGGCGCTGCCGCGAGGCGGTGTTCCGGTTGGGTATGAAGTGGCCAAGGCCCTGAATGTTCCCCTGGATGTTTTTGTTGTACGCAAACTGGGAGTGCCTGGGCACGAAGAGCTAGCCATGGGAGCGATTGCCTCAGGCGGCGTACGCGTGCTCAACCAGGAGGTCATCATGGCCCTTGGAATTCCCGAAACGGTCATTGACGAAGTTACAGCCCGCGAAGAGCGCGAGCTGGAGCGCCAGGAGCGCACTTATCGTGACGGACGCACTCCGTTAGACGTACAGGGACGCACCGTCATCCTGATAGATGACGGCCTGGCCACGGGCTCTTCCATGCGCGTAGCTGCCGCCGCGCTCAGGAACAAGCAGCCGGCTGAGATCGTGGTTGCAGTGCCGGTGGCTTCTGCCTCCACCTGTGCTGAATTCGTAGCAGAGGTTGACGAGGTCATCTGCGCGACCACCCCCGAACCCTTTTGGGCGGTGGGCGCGTGGTACGGAGATTTTTCACAAACCAGCGACGAAGAGGTGGGCGATTTGTTGCGCCGGGCCGCTGGCTTTCCGGCGCCTAAAGCCGCCTGAGCAAAGAAAGGAATGTAAGCTCCATGTACCCACTTCGGGCGACTACGATTACCCGGCGGAAAGGAGGATCTTGGGCATGACAGAGACCGCGACAGAAACACGGATGATCCATATCCCCAGCGGACAGAAAACACTCGAAGGTGACCTTACTGTGCCCGAAGCCGCCATCGGCGTGGTTCTGTTTGCTCATGGCAGCGGAAGCAGCCGGTTCAGTCCGCGCAATCGGTATGTCGCGGGGGTGCTGCAGAAGGCTGGCCTCGCAACCCTGTTAATGGATCTGCTTACCTCCGAGGAAGAGATGCTCGACGCTCGCACCGCGAGCTTGCGTTTCGATATTGACCTGCTCACCCGCCGCCTGATTCTTGCTACATGGTGGCTGGTGGATGAGCCCCTGACCGCCAAGTTGCCCATCGGCTATTTTGGCGCGAGCACGGGCGCCGCCGCGGCCCTGGCAGCGGCCGCCTTAATTCCCGATTTGGTCGCGGCGGTTGTCAGCCGTGGCGGCCGTCCTGATTTTGCCGGAGAGCTGCTGCATCATGTGGCCGCGCCCACACTGCTTATCGTCGGCTCCGAAGATCAAACCGTGCTCGAACTTAACCGCAAAGCGCTTGCGGAATTGCCCGGCGAGAAAGACCTGAAAATCGTCCCCGGCGCCAGCCACCTTTTCGAAGAGCCGGGCGCCCTTGAGACCTTAGCTGAGCTGGCCAGGTATTGGTTCACTCTTTCCCTTGGCCGCACAAGTCAGCAGACGCGAGCCGCCTGATGACAAAACGCTCGAACGCGGCGGTCTTAGAGCTAAAGTCGTAAGCTTCATTCATTCTCACGACGAATTGTTTTGGCCACACGCTCCCGGTAGCCTTGAGGCGACAACGGCAAGACGTTTACCAGCGACCAGGACAGCCAAAGCTATACCGTGAGCAATCCTGATGCTCTTAAAGGTATGGAAGGCCAGCACGTAGCGCTGACCGTACACGTTGACCCCGACACGGGCGTGGTCCGCATACTCCAGGTTCAGGCCCCACAACAACACCCCTAGAAAGATCGCCCCGCTGAGAGTCGCTCCGGGGAATCTGCCGGGATGTGATGCGCGCTACTTCGCCGTAAAAAGCAGATCCGCCAGCCGGTTCGCAGTGGGGTGACTTATTTCCAGCCAGTCCGACCTGCCTGCCCCCTTCCCACGAAAAATTGAGCACTGCTTGTTTGTTGCTCTACAATGCCGAGTAATGAATACCGCCTTATCCAGGAGGGATCAATGCTCGACCGCAGGTACTTTATTTCCGTGTGCTCGGGTTTCGGCCTTACCGGTACCTTGTTTCCCGGAACTCTTTGGGCGCTGGCCGAACAGAAAGAAGCGGAGCAGAAAGCAGCCGAACCTAAAGAGCCGGCGCAGAAAGATGCCGTCCAGAAAAGCACGGAACAGAAAATCACGATTACCCGCGACATGATCGATCATGCTGCGGCCATCGCTGATGTCCACATCCTCGACGAATACAAAGACATGATGCTCGACTCGCTCAATGGCTATGCCAAGGGCTATGAAGCCATTTATGCTTTGCACATTCCCAATCAGGTTGCGCCGGCGCTAATCTTTGATCCTGTGCCCCCGGGAATGAAGCTGAGCACGCAGCGGCAGCCCATGAAACTTTCAACTATCCCCAACATACACGCGAATGGAGCTCCTAAAAACATCGAAGACGTTGCCTTCAACTCGGTGCCGCAGCTTGCCGAATTGGTCAGGACTAAAAAAGTCTCTTCCAGCGCTTTGACGCAGATGTACATGGATCGACTCAAACGCTACGATCCCACTCTGAAGTTCGTCATCACCCTGACGGAAGATCGCGCTCTGGCAAAAGCAAAAGAGGCCGATCGCGAGATCGCTGCGGGAAAATATCGCGGCCTGCTGCACGGGCTGCCCTGGGGCGCCAAGGACTTGCTCGCGGTCAAGGGATATCACACCACCTGGGGCGCGGGCGGTTTTGAAGGCCAGACGATTGATGAAGACGCAACCGTAGTGCAGCGGCTCGACGCCGCCGGGGCAGTGCTCGTAGCCAAGCTAACGTTGGGAGCTCTGGCGCAGGGAGACAAGTGGTTTGGCGGCATGACGCGCAATCCCTGGAACACGGCGCAGGGCTCCAGCGGATCATCGGCGGGATCCTCCTCTGCTACTGCCGCCGGATGCGTGGCTTTCGCCATCGGATCGGAAACTCTGGGCTCCATCTCTTCGCCTTCCACGCGCTGCGGCGTAACCGGATTGCGTCCAACGTTTGGCCGGGTGCCGCGCACCGGCGCCATGGCCCTCTCCTGGACGATGGATAAACTCGGCGTGCTCTGCCGCGCGGTTGAAGATTGCGCCATCGTGCTCAGCGCAATCTACGGCCCTGACGGCCACGACCGCACGGTGCGCAACGCCGCTTTTAATTGGGATGCCGCCCTCGATTGGCATACACTGCGCGTCGGTTACTTAAAAAAAGATTTCGAATTGCCTCCCAAGCCGCCGGAGGCCCAAACATCACAAAGCGAAGATGAAAAGAAACTTGCGCCCGAAGAGCAGGAGAAGCGCAGGAAGCAGCGCGAGCAGGATAAAGCAGAGAACGATCGCACCCGCCTTCGCCTCGAATACGATCAGCGATTCAACGATGCCGCCCTGGCCAAGCTTCGCAGCATGGGCGTGAATCTGATTGCGGTGGAGCTGCCCGATCTTCCCTACACTGCCATGCGCGCAATCTTGCTCGCCGAGGCCGCCGCCGCTTTTGACGATCTGACCCGCAGCGGACGCGACAAATTGCTCACCCAACAAAGCAAAGACGACTGGCCGAACACCTTCCGCGCTGCCCGCTTTATTCCAGCAGTCGAGTACATCCAGGCTAACCGCGCTCGCATGATGGCGATTGAAGCCTGGGCGAAGCTCTTCGACCAGGTTGATGTCATTGTCGCTCCCACGGGAACTACGCAGCTCGTGGCCACCAATCTCACGGGGCATCCTGCAGTAATTCTTCCCAACGGTTTTCGCGGGGAAGATGCTCCTGTGCCTCACGTGAGAGACAACGGCGATTTGGAGCCGGGCGGACCAGGCACGCCTGTCAGTCTGACCTTTTTGGGAGGACTTTACGATGAGGCCAAGCTGCTTGTTCTGGCGAAGGCTTATCAGGATGCCACAGACTTTCATTTGCAGCATCCGAGACTTGGCGGTTGATCGCAAACGCCTGCTCTTACGTTAAGCAACATGAAAGACCTTACCAACCCGGTTTGGATCAAGGTAAAAGGAATTCTCTTTTTGTGTTTGGGTTTGCTGTCGGCGATGTTGCTGTTTCTTGAACATCCAACATACAAGACGGCGCTGTTGTTTGTGCTTGCGGTCTGGTGTTTTTGCCGCTTTTACTATTTTGCGTTCTATGTGATTGAACATTACGTAGATCCGAATTATCGCTTCTCCGGGCTTGTATCTTTTGCCTTCTACCTGGTCAGGGGGAAACGGTAGAGTGGTTCCACAAATCCGAGGTCAGCCAAGAAGCCAGGGCTAAAGCCCGCGATTTTATCAAGCTTTTCGGCACGGCTGAAGCCGTGCCCTTACGAAAGACTATTTATGAAATAGCTTGGCTTTGTTGACATCCTTGCAGTAATACTCGGTTTGGGGATTGGAATTGAGCCAGGCAGGATTGAAGCAGCCTGAGAAAAACCCAGGTCCCTCCACTCCGCCGCGAAGCGCGGCTTCGGTCGGGATGACAAAAGTCGGATTAGGGAACAAGCATGTCAACAAAGCCAGATAGCTTCTATATAATGTCCTCCGCACACTATATGCGTCGCGTCTTCTTTTTTTATCTCTGTTCCGCGCTGATTCTCATCTCCACGGTCGCGGTTCCTCAAACTCACGTTCCTTCGGTCACCGATGACTGCCCTTATTGCCAGTTGTATGGGCAGCGATTCCGCACCGTGATAGATCTTTATCTATTTCAGGACATGGGCGAGCCCCACTACAAATATTTCGGGCTGATCAACGGGAGCACGAGAAAACCCGCCACCCTGCCCAGCGCCATCAGCAAAAGCCATATCGGCCATACCTACGGGACCGCGAAAATACTGGGTATTGTGCCTGCCGGCTCCGAATTTACCGTAGAGAGCGCCACCCACGAGGTTTTGCTGGCCAGTGGCGAGCACATCGGCCTGATGTGCCGGCTGCCCTATAAAGGGAGGGCGCCCCTGGTCAGTGCCGAATTTATCCAGGTTCATAGCGAGAATACCGCCGGCGTTGCAAGCTCCCGTCCGAACCCAGATATAGACGAGACCATTGCGGTGAAGCTGGACGGCGGCAAGACTGAATCGGTAAAGTGACAAAAATGGGTTCAGAAGGGGCGTTTTACGGGGTTCCCGATCGTTTAGTTTTGTCAAATGAAATTATTAGCAATTTGCACTTGACTGGCCTCGGAAATAAAGTTTATTTTTAGCCGAAGATTAGTTGTGCGGTTCTCCACAAATTTGATGTACAGTTCTCGCACGGACTCCCCAACACCTTCGCCAACCGCAACTTGGCATTTTCTATAGCCACAGCGGAAGGATTTAGGACTTAAGCCGTCAAATGCTTAGAACCGAACCTACCATCGCCGGAGATTCTGAAACGATAAGCACCGCCTATCCCAACACCCGGGAAAAGCGGGAGGCATTAGAACAGGTATTGCAAAGCCCGACCTTCGTTCGTGCCGACCAGTTGCGCAACTTCCTTCGTTATATCTGCGAGATGGAAATCGCCGGACGCGCCGCTGAGCTGTGCGAATTCCGCATTGGCATCGAGGCCTTCGGCCGGCCCGCCGACTACTCCCCTATTGAGGATGGAATCGTGCGCCGCCGGGCGGTCAGCCTGCGCGAGAAATTACACGAGGTCTATTCCGGGGAATTGGCCAACGCCGGCATTCGCATCGATCTTCCCAAAGGCAGATATGTGCCGCACTTTGTACGCGTCGAGCCGGGCAATGCCATCGAAGTGGTATCCGCGTCTATCGTGCCCCATGACCACGTTCGCGCCATTGAATCCCCCCTCACGCCTCGCTCTCCCGCCCACTTTGACCCCGCGATGCAGGCGCCCCGGCGACGGCAATTCAATGTCTTCTGGTTTGCCATCGGCCTGGTTGCGGGAATGCTGGTGTGTTTGCTGGCATTGCAAGCCATCCGCACGCTTTCACCCACGCAGGCCCAGGCTTCTTCTTCCGCCGCCACCGCTGCTCTGCCTCCGCCTCCAGCGCCATCGGTTTCCATTCCTGTCGAAGCGGGCGTGACCTACGAGGCTGAGGCCAAGGGAAACATCGTGAGCGGAAGGACCGAATCCGCAGCTTGCTCCTGGTGCTCCGGCGGCAATCGGATACGCTTTATTGGCGGCAAGACAAAAAATTACGTCATGATGAATAACATCGTGGTCACCAAGAGCGGAAATTACGAGATGGTGATCTATTACATCCTGAGCGGAGAAAGATCTTTCTTTGTCAGCATCAACGATGGTCCGGGCATTGAGGTGCCGCTAAAAGGCAATGATTGGTTGCAAGACTCAAGGTTTTCTATGACCATCTCCCTGAAGGCCGGCAGCAACCACATGAGGTTTTACAATGACGCTCACTACGCCCCCGACCTCGACCGCATTGTGATTCGCTAATTTGCACCATTAACTGGTAGGGGTTCCGCGATTAACCCCAAAAGTACCGTCCTTCCAAGGTTACGGAATGCACACCAAGTTACACAAATTAAAGAATTTGTTTGCCGTAACACTCTTGTAACCGTTCCGATACTTCCGTGACTCCATTATTATTTTTACCATGCTGCTTGAGGCACGATTCCTGGTATGTTGCCCTGCGTTATTCCGGCGTTCGCTTCGTGCTCAGATAAAAGTTTGCGGCTGTCGGTGTGCGGACCAACGGCCCAAAAGGAATGCGGCCTGTGTTGCCGCCCGGCAGATAGGCCGCATTCATTGAACCAGGTTATATAACGCCTCATCAGGAGAAAACCGTATGAAAAAAGCCATCATCATTTTGCAGATTTTGATCTTACTGGTGGCAGTCCCTATGCTATCTGCCCAGGCAACCTCAACCTGGGTCTTTGTTGGCTCCGACGGACATCTCCATTACCGCACCGATAGCCAAGGCAACCGCATCATGGATTTCTCCTGGGCCGGCTACAAGGGCGGCGGCGTCAGCCTGCCGGTGGTGCCGGTGCAGCGGACCTTGAACCCCTCCGGTGGCGATGACACCTCAGCGATTCAATCTGCAATCAATGCAGTCTCGGCCCTGGCGCCTGATGGCAATGGATTTCGCGGCGCACTCCTGCTGGGCCCAGGCACCTTCCACATCAGCGGCCAGTTAAATATCAACGCAAGCGGAGTGGTTTTGCGCGGCAGCGGCTCGGGCAGCGGCGGAACCACAATTAATATGACGGGAAGCTCCGGCTTCCGCGCTATCAGCGTCGCCGGCTCGGGTTCGCCCTCCACCAGCAACACAGTCAACATCACAGATTCCTATGTGCCATCGGGGACGAATACCGTCCACGTCAGCAGCACCTCGGGCTTCAATGTCGGCGATAACGTCGTCATCAACCGCGTAGTAACCCAAGCCTGGATTGACTTCATGGGAATGAACACCCTTACCCGCAATGGCGCTCCCCAAACCTGGCTCTCTCCCGGAAATACCTTCCACACCTACCGCGTCGTCAGCGCCGTCTCCAGCAATACCATTACAGTGGATGCACCCATCACGGACTCATTCGATTCGGCATTTCTAGGAACTCCAGCAGGCACCATCTCCAAATACACATGGACCACGCGGATCTCGCAGGATGGAGTGGAACACCTCCGCATCTTGGCTCCGATCGGGACCACGGTTTACAGCGCGGTGTTGATGGATAACATCATTGACGCCTGGATCCAGGATGTTGTCGGTCAGGAGACCCAGAACGCCTTCGACGTGAACATCAATGCCAAGCAGGTGACAGTAGACCGCGTCATCAACAACGTCAGCACGACCCAGACGCGGTCGGCCGGTACTGCGGATTTTTCCGTCACCGGCACTCAAGTTTTCGTCAATCAGTGCCAGTCCAACGGGACCGGCGATTGGCCCTTGGTTACATCCGCAATGGGCACAGGACCGGCTGCTGCTCTGAATTTCACCAGCACGCAGGCGGCCGGCATCTCGCCGCATCAACGCTGGTATACCGGCCTGCTGGCCGATAGCGCCAGCATACCCAATGCGCCGTCACAGACTCCCGGTATTGGCTTTCGCGATCGCGGCAATGCCGGTTCCGGGCAAGGCTGGACCGTAGGCTGGGCCGTAGCATGGAACGTCAATACACCCTTTCTCCTGGTGCAGGAACCTCCCGGAGCAGACAACTGGTGCATCGGTTGTGTTGGAACCGAGATCAGCGCCTCGGAGCCGGGTGGAAATGGAACCCTGCTGCCCAATGGAATTTTCGAATCCACAGGAACGCATGTCACGCCTGCCAGCTTGTACCTGGCGCAGTTGTGCGACCGCCTGGGGCCTGCGGCCTTGACCAACATCGGTTACAGCACCAGTTTCTGCGTGACCACATCAAAGGACTTCTCAGTCGCCGTGAGTCCGAGTTCTCAGACGGTCACCATCGGCGGCAGTACCAGCTACACGGCCACAGTGACGTCGTCGGGTGGTTTCACGGGTTCGGTTAACCTGAGCGTGAGCGGCCTTCCCAGCGGAGCAACCGGAAGCTTTAGCACGAATCCAATCAGCGGTGGATCGGGAACCTCCACGCTGAATGTCACGACTTCGAGCACGACTCCTGCCGGCACCTACACACTTACCATCACAGGAACGAGTGGGAGTCTTGCGCACTCCACCACGGTGAGCCTGACCGTCAATGCACCGAAGGATTTCTCGCTTTCAGCGGCGCCCAGCTCACAGACGGTCACACCCAGCGGCGGCACCAGCTATACGGCAACTGTAAGCGCAATCAATGGCTTTAGCGGAAGTGTCGGCCTTAGCGTGAGCGGATTGCCTGCGAGCGCGAGCGGCAGCTTCAGCCCGGCTTCGGTCAGCGGTTCCGGGTCTTCCACGCTAACTGTCTCCACCACTTGCGCGACTCCTGCCGGCACGTATCCGCTGACCATCACCGGAACCAGCGGCGGCATCAGCCACAGTGCACCGCCGGTGACCTTGGTGGTCACCGCAGCCGAAGGTGACTTTACTCTCTCGGCGGCACCCGCATCGCAAACCGTCACAGTGGGGAATGGAGCCAGCTACACAGTTACGGCAGCTTCGGCCGGCTGTTTCACGGGAAGCATAAGCCTCAGCGTGAGCGGATTGCCGGCAGGCGTTACCGCCAGCTTCAATCCTACTTCGGTGATTGGATCGGGTTCCTCGACGCTCAGCGTCTCCACCTCCAGCGCCACTGTTCCCGGCACCTATACGTTAACCATTACCGGCACCAGCGGCAGCATCATCCACACTACAGCAGTGACGTTGGTAGTGAACACGAGCTGTGTGACCGCCGGCGCTGCCTGGCAAAACACTGCCATTCCATCCCAGACGGGCACATTCACTGCAATCTTCGACGGCACGCCTTCGGCGTCGCCCATCAATAGCGTAATGGCGCTCTCGCATGGGGCGCAGACCGCCTATACCGGCTTCGCCACACTGGCGCGCTTCAATCCTTCGGGAGATATTGACGCACGCAATGGCGGCGCTTATGTCGGGCCCACACCGGCTATTCCTTACTCTGGTAGAAGCACATACCACTTCCGCCTGGTAATCAACGTTCCGGCACACACTTACTCCATCTTCGTTACGCCTCCGGGCGGAACGGAGTTGACGGTAGGCACGAACTTCGCCTTCCGCACCGAACAGAACACAGTCACGAGCCTCGATCACTTTGGCGTATACGCCGCGACTGGCTCGAATACGGTTTGCAACTTCGCGGTGCAATAACCTCCTGCCTCAATGTCTGGTTCGCGAGAAAGCACGCGGGCCAGACGTAGCAAGCGCCAGTTGCGCTCAATGGAGTGGGTGCAGCAGCAATAACTCTGTCTTAGGAAGAAACGCGCATTCCCCATCGCAAATCGTACTTCGTAAATCGTACTTTTCATGAGACTCGCCTGACCGTACCGTCCTACGCAAGCCGCGAATCTCTCTGCGCTAAGTCATAGAAACCAAATAATTTGCCTTCTTTGTAACCGTTCCGCCACTCCCCACAAACATGGCTTTCACTCATGCTGCCCAGCGTGCTTTTGGAAGTTATAAAGATGAGGGCGCAAAGCCCCCTGAAAACGGAGGAAAAACCACAATGAAGAAGTTTATCAAGAGCGTCATCGGCGTTCTCTGCCTGTGCGCGCTCTGTTTAGTCGTAGGACGCACGCCGGTCGAGGCCGCACCCACCGATGGCCTTCACCAATATACCGATACCTATAACGTGCAGCATCCCTATAACCTGCCTCTGTCGGCCAGGTTCTCGATTACCGCCGGTCCGACTTACAACCTGTTCATCCTGAAGGGCGACAAAGGCTTCACGCCCACCACCGGCACTGGTCCCCGGACCGAAATGCGCTGGAACACCAACTGGACGGTGAAGGAGCACATGTGGGAAGCCGATGTCATGATCGACTCGGGTTCACAAGGCAGCGCGATCATGCAGGTGCACGCCACGGCCTGCGCTTGCGAGCCGATCTATGTGCAAGTAATCCCTGGCGGAAACCTTCGCAACGACAACTCGTCTACTGTCGCCGCTAATGCTATGTGGGGTAAATGGTTTCACATGATATCGGCCTACGATCCGACCACCGGCAATGCCCGCGTGTGGATCAACGGATCGCTGGTCATTACGCGGCATGATCCTCACCCGCTCTCCACAGTCTGGTATTTCAAGAACGGAGTGTACGGCATCACCGGGGCCCGATCGGAAACGCATTACAGGAATTTCAAGTTCTGGACGCGGTAAGCAAGTTTGTTTCTGGCGGACAGGTGTCGTTAGTAAGCGGCGGCCGGGGCTGGATCGGGCAAAGCCCCCGCCACTCACAACCCTATGTTTAGTTTTGCTCAAAGACGTATTTAATAATTTGAATTGACTCAACCGCGGAGGACGGTTATTGTAACGCTCTCCGCACAACCGTGAAAACGTTTACACATTGGAGGAAATAATCATCATGAGAAAGTTCAGCAGGAGCGCCATCTCAATCCTGGGAGTTTGCGCTCTTTTCTTAGGAATTGCCAACGCAGGCCCGCTCCCCGTGGGCAACGGCAAAACCTTTCATGAAATCTTTCCGGGGTTCAAAGTGCAGAACCGAACGAATGCTCCCCTAGCCCAGCGTTACACGAATGTGGGCGGCGTGATCACCACAACCGTTTTCGCCGGCGAACAACGGGTAGAGTTACGCTGGGACTCCTTCCCCAACGAGCATACGTTCAACCAGTTTGAAGCAGACATGCAGTTTGATGCCGGCACGCAACACACTGCCATCCATCAGATCAAGAGCAACACGGCACATGAGCCTGTCTACCTGCAAGTGAACACGCCCGGCACCATCCGCAATGGCGTTGGTCCCACCCTGGCCACGGGTCTTGCGGGTAAATGGTTCCACGTGAATTCTGCCTACAATCCGGCAACCCGCCAGTATTTTTTGTGGATCAATGGTTCCCTGGTATCTCACGGAATCCATAACAACGTTGGTTTTGATTTCTATTTCAAGAATGGAACTTACAACAACGGCCTTCCGCCCGGTGGCCGGTCGAGAGCCATGTTCAAAAACATTCATCACTATTCGCAGTAGAAATTCCCTCCCCTTTTTTAACCTGGTCGGCCCTCCCTCCTGAGGGCCGGCCAGATTTTTTCGGATGTAAGTGGAGTTGCCAACTCCTGATCTTTAAAATTAATGCCGGGTTATAAAATGCAATACGTGTCCTCGCTCTTTCCATATGCACAGGCTTTACTATTTCCGCGCCGCAATATCTTGGCTATAAGCTGCTTTTTGCTGGCCGCCGCACTCGCGGGGTGCTCACGCGCCGAAAAACCGAGCGCCAACGCAGACCCCAAAACAGCGGATGCGGTTGCGTTTGCCGCTCCGACGGAGTTGACCGCTACTCTGGCCGATGCAAACGATATTGACCTCAAGTGGAAGAACAACGCCACCCGCGCCGCAGGCTACCTGGTGGAATACAGCCCCAACGGGGACAACGAATTCATCACCGTGGCCGCGGTTCCCGCTCATGCAAACACATACCGGCATCCTAATCTGATGCCACAGACCAGGTTCGTCTTCCATGTGCTTCCTTTTTTTGGCGAAGCTTCCAATGTCGCCGAGATTACGACCGGGAAGAAAGGACCGCAAGAGGCTCCGGGCAAAGGCACGCCGTCCAAGGCGGGCCCGCTGCCGCCGGGAGAAACCAGGTATTCCATTAAGTCTGTGTCAACTCTCTCCCTGGCCGCTCCTACAGATTTGAAGGCGACTCTTATTCCCCCGGCAGGAGTCAAATTGGAGTGGAAAGACCATGCCAAAGACGAAGACGGATATCTGGTCGAGATCAAATCAGACCCTAATTCCGATTTCAAGGTTTCTGATTTTTTGGACCCGGGCACGACCTCATTGACTACCTACGAGCTTCCCTATGAAAGCAAGGTGTGGTTTCGTGTGCGAGCTTTTTTCTATGGCTCGCCTTCCAATATTGCCGAGAAAATTACAGGGCGCGGCGCGGCCGATCAAACCACCGAGTCGGCGCCGCCAAAGGGCCCGTAATCTTAAATGCAGGCGAGATAGGACACGATTTTATCCGTACAAAAACGGTAATATTAATGTTTCACGATATGGGAGCTAGTGTAGTGCGTCGTTAATAACAAAACTTATTTTCGTGTCGCTGATTTTGCTGAATCGAGCCCGGAGCAAGTTGAAAGCTGGCCTAAAAAACCTAGATCCCTCCACTCCGCCGCGAAGCGCGGCTCCGGTCGGGATGACAAAAGCTGCCCATACCCAAATACTTATGTTGCAATCTAAATGACGCAACTACACTAGTTCAGATCGGCATCAACAGACCATCGTTCCCGCTTTAGAGCCTTCCTTCCTCTTTACGTAAAGAGCTACTCAATCTAAGTTACTGCAAAACCTGTGTTTGCACATGAGATGTACACGGTGGTGACTTTTACTGTGAATTCACTTGTCAGGCCTTTCTCAGGCTATTAAATTGACCGCCGATTCAGGCGTTTCATTTTCCGAGACATTGTTTCAATGTCCGAGACGTAGTTTAAAAATACGTAGTTTCAGGTCGGAGACGTTTTGGATCAAATTCGTCAACTGGAGGAATTCCCGCTTATGTCTTCGTGGTCTACTTTTTGTAAGTCTCTCCTGCTGCTGGCAGCAATGACGCTCGCTTGCGTCATGCATGCCCAAACCTCTGAAACAGCGAGCAGTCCGACTCCGGCGGCATCCGGAAGCTCAGTTACCTATTGTGCTGGCACCTGTAACGGCGTCCCAACTCATTGGAAGCTGTTCGGCCTGGCGCATTTTGAGAGAAACTCACTGGTCCCGGGCGGCTATATGATCGATCAGATCGGTTTCGGCTCCGGAAATTATGCGGTACTCACCTTCACCGTTCCCGTCGCCGGCACCTATGACATCTCGGGCGCTTTGGAGACCGAATATCCGCGCAACCTCTATGTCTGGCTTGGCAGCGAAAGCGGTCCGCAGGTAACAGGCTCTCCCTTTTTGATTACTGGCGCCAGCTTTAAGAACCCGGTGGAATGGCAGATTGGCTCCATCTTCCTACCAGCCGGGACGAACAAGCTTGTGTTTGGCAATCCGGAGACAAATACTCAAGGCGATCGCTGTCCGTACATAAGTGCTGTCACCATCACCGGCCCCTTTTAACACATGTGCCAAGGCACGGGAGAGCGGTCAAGCGCTCTCCCGGCGGCATGTTTCCTTGGAACTTGCCGTCGGGATGAGTACGCTTCGGGCTTTGGAAAAAATCCGAAACCAGATCCAAATCTCCCTCAATGCCCTGCCAGGGCTGACATATTCATGACGATTGTGGGACTTTCCTGCCGACAACAAAGATCAAGAGTCCAGGGGCTGAAATCCAACACGCTGTGCACAACTTGCGGCACGAGTAAACTCGTGCCCTGATACAAAGCAAGAGAACACCGATCGTAGCGGTGGCCTGGTCCTCGCACAGAAAAGCAGACTTGCCCGGCGAGAGCGGCATGGTTTACACGATGAGAACGGTAATATAATTAAGAGCCGTCTCATAAACGAGGTCCAAGGCAGAAGCATCTTTACCCCTCCGGAAGACTATTTGTGAGATAGCTTCTAACATTTTTCACGATATGTATCGAGCCCCACGGTTTCTTCATTTCTGCTCCTTGGTCCTCTTTGTTCTCTCCGGGAATTCCTTGTTCATTCAACAGGCGAAAGCCCAGTTCGAAGGCAACGACTCGGCGTACCAAAGCAGTGGGGAGAAAACCACCTACACCCTGAGCGGCACCGTGGTTAACTCCGTGACCGGAGAGCCTGTCGGCCGGGCCCTGGTTCACCTCGGCGGCAGCACGATGCTGGTTTTTAACAGGCGCACGGATGCAGACTCGAAGGCTGCCAACCAGGTCTATCAGGAACACTTTATGCTCACCGACCGGGAGGGCCGCTTCAAGTTCGAGGGCCTGCCGCAAATGCGAACAACCCTGAGTGCAACCAAGCCCGGCTTCTATGACCAGGCTCAGATCAGTGGAGACTGGGCACCCCGGGCAGCAGACGGTATCGAGGTTGGTCCTGATGCCCCCCCCGTGGTCTTGAAACTTGTACCAGAAGCAATCATGGTTGGACACGTCGTAGATTCGAGGGGAGAACCGCTGGAAGGCGTGGCCATAAGACTCAACAGCGTAATGCAGGCAAATGGCCGCAAGCAGTTGCAGCCGATACAACAGGACCAAGAGCAGCCACAAAATTTGGAAACCAATGAAGATGGGACCTTTCGTATCGCCAGCCTCACCCCCGGTACATACTATGTTGCCGCCGTTCCCTACCCCAACCGGGATCAGCTTCAATCCTCAAACCCGCTGAAGGTGGCTTATCCAATCACTTATTATCCGGGGGTTCCGAGCTTTTCAGAAGCCACGCCCGTTCAGATCTCCGCCGGACAGCAAGTGGAGCTTGATTTCACGCTGCGGGCGGCGCCGGTTGTTTCTGTCGCAGGCATCGTCACCGGTTACGCGCGTGGACAGGAAGCCGACTTGCAATTCCTCAATCAATCGGGAGACGATATCTCGCTCGAAAAGCAATTTGATGCGCAAACCGGCAGCTTCCAGGCGCGCGTGATCGCAGCCGGACCTTGCACCATCAAGGCTGACGGCAGAGACAAGCTCGAACGGCCTCTGCACGCCGAGCTCATTGTTAACCTGACCGCAAATACCAAAAATGTTCGCGTCAATCTGGCGCCGGCTCCCTCCATTCCCATTGTGGTACGCCTGGAAACGACTAAACCCCAGCCTGACGGGGTTGGCCCCATATCGAACCTTGTGGGCTCGATTCCCGCTTCCGTCATTCTTCATCCTCTTGAGTTTGGCCATCCAGATGTCGCGGCCAGTGTTGAAGGGGGCCCCAGCAATCCGACGCTGGTCTTGCGCAACGTCGACGCCGGCAAATATAAGGTCGAGGTGATTCCCAACAACACCGGCGATGGTGTCTGGTATGTCAAGTCTGTGCTCTACGGCGGCTTGGATCTATTGCAGCAAGAGCTGACCGTAACACCGGGAGAATCTTCTAGCATGGAAATCGTTCTGCGAGACGACAGCGCCGTACTCACGGGAACGGTGCAATCGGAAGAGAATGAGGGCCAGGCTGCTGTTTTGGTGGTCCCGGACCACGCGCCGCAGAATCCCAAGATGATTGTCTCGGACGATCGTGGTGAATTCCAGATTGATGGACTTGCGCCCGGTGACTATAAGGTCTTTGCCTTCGATCATCTGGATGGTCTTGAATACGCCAATCCCGAAGCCCTGAGTGAGTATGTCTCCAGAGCCGCTCAAGTCAGCCTTCAGGCCAATGAAAAAACCACGATCAAAGTTGGGCTGATTCCACGAGGAGAGTAATCCGCTTGCTTCCAAGAACTATTTGTCTCCTGTTTCTCACGCTCGCACTCAAGGCTCAACAGCCGGCAGCGACCGCCGCACACACTTTTCAAATCAGTGGCACGCTGATCCACGCGCTTAATGGCGTGCCGATTGCAGGCGCAGAAGTCATGATCGCTCCTAACGACACGAAGGAGGCTTCGGTCCAGACTACAATTTCGGACGCCAGTGGGCACTTCTTGTTGAAAGGCGTCGCTCCCGGCAAGTATGTGCTGGCCGCAAAACACAGGGGCTTCCCGCAACAAGCGTTCGATGGACACGGCCCGTTCTCGACCGCCGTGGCGGTAGGACCCGACAAGAATTCGGAAAATCTTGTGTTCCGCCTCAAGCCTGAAGGTTCCATCTCAGGCCGGGTCAGCGACGAGCAGGGTGACGCGATACGCGGCGCGGGAGTCATGCTCTTCGTCCGCAATGTCGAAACCGGGGCGCGTACGATAAACCTGACCACCCATGCAGGAACCGATGACCAGGGCGCATACCACTTCGGCCACCTTCCAGCCGGAACCTACTTCGTAGCGGTTTCGGCGCAACCGTGGTATGCGCAGCATGCTCAACAGCGCGGCCCTTCGGGCGGAAGACTGGCGCCCGTCAGCGACAATCCTGAACTCGATGTGGCCTATCCAATTACCTATTATCGCGAGACCACTGAAACGGAACAGGCCAACCCTCTTACGCTGAACTGGGGCGACCAGCTTGCCGCCGACATAACCCTGCGGGCGGTACCCGCTCTTCATTTGCAGTTAGCCAACCAGAATCCGGACTTGCCTTTTGCAATTGCCGGCGCCAGCCTGAAACAGACCTTGATTGGGGGCAACGAGGTTTTTATAGAAACGCAGACCGAGAACGACGACCCATCTATGGTGGAGATTTCGGGCATCGCTCCCGGCCGCTACGATCTCGGTGTGGAGACAACAAAAGAAAAAAACGGCGGGGTCAGCTCCAGCTCCCGCCATCAGACCGTGAACCTATCAAGCAACGGTTCGCTGGATGCGAGCGCCGGTTCCGAACTGGCGACAGTGAGCGGCATGGTGATTTTTGAAGATCAGGCCCAGCCGCCGGAAGCCACACTTCAGCTTCACAGCCGCGACTCCGGCCAGAATATCGAAATTCCTGTCTCTGCGAAGGGGGAAATTCAGTCTCCCGAGATCAGCCCCGGGCACTACGACCTTCTTCTGCTAAGCTCCGGAGGATTTGTCTTCAAGAGCATCTCAGCGGTCAATGCCAAAGTAAAAGGCCAGTCCATTGAAATCAGCGGTCCTGATCACGTCCAACTTACATTGGTAGCTTCCAAAGGGACCGGGCGGGTAGAAGGTGTGGTGCTACGCGACAACAAGCCTGCCGCTGGCGCCATGGTAGTGCTTGTGCCCCAGGATGCGACCAACAACTGGCCGTTGTTTCGCCGCGATCAGAGCGACAGCGATGGCACTTTCACGCTCTCCGCCGTGCTGCCTGGCAAATACACGGTGCTGGCTATCCAGAATGGTTGGGACCTGGAGTGGGCAAATCCGGTTGTACTCGAACCCTACATGCCGAAGGGTGAAAGCGTGCAGGTGGAATCGAACCGTAAATCGGATGTAAAGATCAAGCTGCAATAGGCTGGCACGTCTTCCTTGATCCAATTGACATGGCGTATCCAGACGGCTTGCGTTTCATTGGATGAAAACTGGAGCGCCCGCTACAACCAGTTTTTAACCTTAATGGAAAATTAACAAAAAAATTACATCTGGGAGACAATCCCAAAACTCTCTTTTTCTATACTTCGTGTCACCGTATCAAGCATTGATGCGGGGCTGACAACCTGTCGCTCAATCTTATCGTCAGAGAATGAGAGAGACAGTTTTACTTGCTAGAAACACCGCATCAACGAGCGTCCACTTCGAATCCAAACTTTTTGTTCACGTCCCAACTTTGTTACTGAGGAGAATCTAAGATGAAGAAACTTCTGCTAACTTTCCTGTGCATCTTTTGCCTCGGCATTCTGTGCGCGGCCGCCGATAATGATGCAAAAAACTCGCTGAAAGCGACTCTGCATGGGTTGAACGAAACACCGCCGGTTGCAACCCAGTCGACTGGTTCGTTCACTGGAACCATCAGCGCCGATGGCAGCAGCATTACCTATACACTTACCTACACCAACCTGAGCACTCAGGTGCTGTTCTCGCATATCCACTTTGCTTTCCCCAAGGAGCCAGGTGGGGTCATGGTATTTCTGTGCGGTCCAGCGGCAGGTATGACAGGCGGTCCGCCCGCAGGCTTTCCCAATCCACCAGCATGCCCAGACACTACTTCGGGAACGGTAAGTGGCACCATTACCGCGGCCAACGTAGTTGGTCCCCTAAATCAGGGTATTACCCCGAAAGTGGACTTTGCTAAGGTCGTGCAGGTAATCCGTGAAGGGGCTTCTTATGTGAACGTCCACTCCAGCCAGTCTCCGGGCGGTGAAATCCGTGGTCTGGTTCGCGCAACGGACGGCGATCACGACGACAAATAGATTCTTACTGTTTTTCTTTAAGAGCCTCGCTTCGGCGAGGCTCTTTTCACGCTCAACAGCTTCCCATAGAGATGCCGCTTGTTACGTCTTTACCCATCGGCATTATCATTCCAATCAATATATTCGAATGTAAGGTTCTGTCCTTCTACCGCCACCGCGGCGGCATAGCCTTCTTGCACCGGGATGTTGCACAGCTTCCATCGCGCTGCCTCGTTCGGATCTTTGTAGTTCACAAGCGGCAAATCTTCTTTCTGTTCAAGGCAAACTTCAAAATCGGCAAGCGGCATCGAGAGTCCTTCGCCACGTGCCTTTATGTAGGCCTCTTTTCGCGTCCAGCAGCGGAAGAAAGCTGCGGGTTGTCGCTCAGGTGGAAATGAACGCAGGGCGCGAACCTCCGCACCGGCGAAATAACGTTCGGCGATCTCCGCGCCGGCCAATTCAGCTCGTATGTGCTCGATGTCAACCCCGATGGTTCGGTTCCGTGCCACACCAACGACCGCCATTTCATGCGCGTGCGACAGATTAAACGTAAGCCAGGCGCCGGAAAGATACGGTTTGCCATGTTCGGTATAGCTGAAGGCAAGCGCCGCGGGTTCACACCCAAGATAAGACGCCAGCAGGATGCGCAATCGGGCCCGAGCAATTACGAAACGCGTGCGATGAATTTCAAAATGAAAGCAGGCTGCGCGGGCACCCTCCTCCGGCGCCAACAGCCGATGATAATCCGCCAGCGTAGCAGAGCCGGCCGCCAGCGGGATGCGCCAAATGTGCACAGCACCCTCTGGAAACTCGCGCACGGGATGAATTGCTTTATCCATTCAGAACTGGCAAGCACCATATTATCCAATAGCTTCCACCATAACCCTAAAAGCCAAAATACCAATCGAACGATTGCAAGTTGCCGTGTTTGGCAACTTCGGCGAGAATAGATGTCATCTATTTGCACACACAGTTGCATGCTGACTGCGGAACAAATCATGCAGATGAAACGGCTTTCCAGCCGCCTGTCGTCAACTGAAGTGCAATGATGCTTGCATGAAGATTTTTACCTTTGATACGACGCTTCGCGATGGAAGCCAGGGCGAATCCATATCTTTCTCTTTAGAAGACAAGCTTCTCATCGCGCAGATGTTGGACGAACTCGGCATTGATTACATCGAAGGCGGCTGGCCCAGCTCCAACCCCAAGGACAAGGAATTCTTCGTCCGGGCGCGAGAGCTGAACCTGCGGCATGCCAAACTTACCGCCTTCGGCTCGACCCGCACGGCCAAGAACAGCGTAGAAAATGATCGTAGCGTTCGCGGATTGCTTGAGACCGGCGCCCCGGCAGTTTCCATCTTTGGCAAAAGCTGGGATCTGCACACCAAGCGCGCACTCGGTGTAACAGAAGAGCAGAACCTTCAATTAATCTCAGAGACTGTCGGCTTCCTCAAACAGCACGGCAAAGAAGTCATCTACGATGCCGAGCACTTTTTTGATGGCTACAACGCCAATCCAGATTTCGCTTTAAGGACGCTGGAAGCCGCGCAAAAAGCCGGAGCCAGCGTGCTCTGCTTGTGCGATACCAATGGCGGAACCCTTCCCGGGCGGTTGGCCGAGGTCGTGGGCGGCGTGCGCCGCCGCTTTGACGGGATCATCGGTATCCATACGCATAATGATTCCGACGTCGCTGTTGCCAACACGCTGGTCGCGGTACAGCAGGGCGCCACTCACGTGCAGGGCTGCATCAACGGCTACGGCGAGCGCTGCGGCAACGCCAATCTTTGTTCCATCATTGCTAATCTTGAATTGAAGATGGGACACCACGTCATCGGCCCCGAAAAGCTGGCGCATCTGACCGCTCTCGCCCGCTCGATTGCCGATGTGGCCAACCTTACCCCGCGCGGCGATCAGCCTTTTGTGGGCAAGAGCGCCTTTGCGCATAAGGGCGGCATCCACGTCAGCGCCATTCTTAAGGACTCCGCCACCTACGAACACATTCGGCCTGAAGCTGTGGGCAATAGCCAGCGCGTTCTGGTGAGCGATCTCTCCGGGCAAAGCAACATCCTCTATATGCTGAAACAGCGCGGCCTGGAAGAACACCTCACGGAAGAAGGACGCCGCGCGCTGCTGGAGCGAATCAAGCAGATGGAGTTTCTCGGCTACGAACTGGAATCGGCGGAAGGGACATTCGAGCTGCTGGTGCACGAAGCCCTGCATCCTGAAACTCATTTCTTCGAGGTGAAGCACTACGAGGTCGTCACCAAAATGATTGAGGGCGGCGGCAACTCTTCATCGAGCGCCAGCGTAACTGTGGCCCATGAAAATCGCGCGCACACTGCCACCGCGATCGGTGAGGGTCCGGTGCACGCTCTCGATCTCTGCCTGCGAAAGTGCGTTTCCCTGCTCTACCCTGATCTCAGGCAGGCCCGGCTGACCGATTACAAGGTGCGCGTGCTGGATTCGCGAAGCAACACCGCCGCCAAGGTGCGCGTGCTGGCGCAGTGGAGCGATAGCGGCAAGAGCTGGTCCACAGTGGGCGTCTCGAACAACATCATTGAAGCCAGTTGGAATGCCCTGCTCGACGGGGCTCGCCTTGACCTGATCCGTTTATCGCAACACGACACTTCGGTCAAAGTCGCGGTAGGCGAGTAAGCTATGGACGAGGCAAGTAGAACCTTTCTCGCCAGCATCAAGAACAAAAAAGTTCAACCTGTATAATCAACAGCCCCAACCTTTTGTTTGGATTAAAACAGCGGAGCGGACGAGATTCCTGACAGCCTCTCCCATTTTTGTCAACGAACTTCTAACTCAGGATACTAGCTGGACTCCTCACGGATACCTGGCCGGAATATGGATTTTTTTCGAACACAGTAAGCACTGGACCTGAATGGCAACTTTCACTCATTCAGGTCCAGTGACCATCCTGCTGGTTTAAGCCCAAGCCTTTGGGTATACGAAGCTGAATTGGAAGTGGAAGATAGTTGCCGAAGAAGGTTGGAAGCACTCACCCGTATCGGCATTAAACAACGGCGTTGTGTCGACCGGCTGCTGGTCATCGGGGTCCACAATGATATCGACGTTATTCGAGGTCAGCGAATCCTCACACTGCAACTGCGCGTTCACGTCCGAATCGGCAGTGCCTCCAGTCCAAAGATCGATGTGTGCAAGCCCCGCATCAAAGTCGTTGACGCACCCGTTGCCCTGATCGCCCGGCCCGGAATTGGTGCAGAGATCTTCCATGATGAAGTACTTCTGGAGAAATGGAACATAGATGACCTGGCCGGGAGAGAACAGTCTTGGGTCTGTCGCGAAGGTAACGGGATCATCAAAGGTTCCCGTACCTCCAGCCTGATCGTGAATTTGCGGAAATGAAATTGTAGTTCCTGGAGGAGAGTTATCCGGAAAACCATAGAAAGTGACGATGTCCATTGTTTGTGTTGTTTGCGCCCGCATTGGTATTGCAAACGCAATCAACATAAGTGTAACGGCCACGAGGGCCGGATGGAATTTACAACGTGCGGTTTGTTTCGTCTGTTTCATTTCAGTTTTCTCCTAAGTGCGGCTTAGTTTGCTGGGCTTACTGCCCCAGACAAAATCAATATCTTTATGGGGCCCACAGACCTTCTTTCGATTGACTGGCCGGAACCAGCGAGAGTTGGAGGGTTTCGGTGCTGTTCTCGTAAACAGTAACTGCCTTACCTAGCTTCTCGAGTGAAGCCATGACGGCTGGATCGCGGTACAAATCAGGTTCAATATCTTCGGAAGCAACCAGCTTGTAGTTGCCAGGAGGGATCCCTCTCAGAGTGAATCTGCCGTTTTGGTCTGTCCCGACCTTCTTGTAAAGCTCATTTCGTTCCGGAGCCGCGGATTCTGGGATGAGCACCACCGTGGTTGCCGCAGCCGGTTGTTGCTTGTCATCCAGAACGACTCCTTCGATTTTGCCGCCAGCCGAACTTGCCACAAGTTCAAAAATCCCACCGGCGCCATGACTAAGATCGACGTCCGACGGCGAAAGTTCCGCAGTGCCCAAATGCACTGACTTCAGGTAATAGTCTTCTTTCAGGCCAGCCACACTGACCGCGTAATGCTCTGGACGAAGATTTGCGATCGTGAATGTCCCATTTGGAGCCACGGTACCTCTTCCTCCGCTGGCCACTGCTTCTTGTTCGCTTGAATGCAACGAGACGCCCAAAGCGGAGAGGTCCAAATTGTTCTGCCCTTCCACCCGTAGCTGGCCGCTCACCTGCAGCGGGGGCGTGAGTGTGAGCGTGAGGCCGTTAATATCGGCTCCATCAATATCAATCGGCTTTCTTGCCCAGTATTGCTGCGTTCCATCCGACCAATCGGCCGTCAGAACGTATGCACCCGGAGTGACATCTCGGATCTCGAATTCGCCGGTGGCGGGCTGGATGGTCAAGGTCTGACGGGGGATGAATCTGGCCACAATCGAAGAATCTCGAGGTATGAGCGAAACTCTAAGGTTCCGGTCTGCTTTGGCGCCGGGAACATGCACTCGTCCTCTGACGTGCACCTTGTGCGTCTTAGACAGCTCGAAGTCCATCCCTGCGAGGAAGCCGCCCGGCATCATACGTAAGGGCTCGGCATCGGCTATGCTCAGCGCATTGGGGTAATACGTCGGCGCGTAAGCTTCTTTTGTTACGTCTGGCTCTGACGTAGCCTCGACTGGCCTAAGCACTCCAGAACTGCTTGACCTATCGCCTCTATAGACAGCACTCAGGTAATATCGCCCAGGGCGTAAGCCATAGAGCCGGTACTCTCCCAGATCATTCGTGTACACTCTCGTGGCGAGAGCAAGCGGACGTTTGCCGCCTTCAAGACGAAGCGCCATGACGACAACATTAGGGAGCGGATCGTGATCCTCTCCTAAGACACGCCCGGCGATCGTGCCTTGCGGAATCAGCTCCAGTCGAATTCCCTTGATTGTCTGGTTTGCTGCCAACGAAATACTTGTGGCTGATCGCTGGCTATGCCGCGCGACATGTTCGGCGCTCATGAAACCATTGCGGCTTGCATCCAAGCGGTAGCTGCCGGGCTCGATGTTGTTGAATGTGAAGTACCCGGAAGCATCTGTTATTGCAACGTCAATTGGATCTGATCCTTTACCTTCGGCATACAATGCCACTTCCGCCTTTCGCACCGGATCGCTGTCTGCTGCATTGACCACCTGGCCTTCCAGTGCGGCCTTCGCGCCTGCATCCCCACTCTGCTCAACTCGAGAAAGAGACGGCGTCTCCTTCCGGGACAAAGTAATGTCAATGGCGGTGAGTATGGCGCCCGGCGCAAGCTCCAGAGGCGCCGCTGCCGCCAATGTCGGCGCCTTCGGATAATAGGTTTGCGTGTAGACTTTTCTCCCATTGCGGTAGGTTGCGCTCACGTAGTAGCGTCCGGGCGGCAAGCCGTACAGCCGGTACTCTCCCAAATCGTTCGCATACACTCTGTTGACAACCGCAGACCTGTTCTCGCCTGCGGGTGAAGCGGAACTGATTGCCATGGCAACAGAGTTAGGAAGAGGATCGCCGTCCTCTCCGAGAATCCGCCCGGCGATGACGCCTGGCGGCGTCAATTTCAACAGGATGCCCTTGAGCCTCTGTCCCGCCGTTAACAAGAGCATCATGCTCGACTGTTGAGCGACAGGTGCGCCGATTGAAGAATTGTCCAGGAATCCACTATGTGTCGCATCCAGAGAATATTTGCCAGGTTTAAGGTTCTTGAGCGCGAAACGCCCCGTGGCATCGGTGATGGCGATTGCAGGCGTCTCTGATGGCGCATCAGCATGGTGTAATGCAACTTGCGCTTGCCGCACTGGATCACCCGTGATTGAGTTCACCACTCTGCCTTCGATCACAGTGCTCTGGGAGGAGCTGGCGGCCTGCGCAAGACAAAAGCAGGCACAAAACAGGAATGCTGTTAGTGACAAACCCAACCAGCAACAGAACTCAAGCTTCGCCCTCATATGTCATCGTCCCCCTTAACTCAACTTTCCGGGTCCGGGCCGCGCTGTATTGAACCCTTTATTAAAACCTTTTAATACACAGCGCGTGTTTTTAGCACTAATTAATGTTCTTGTCAAGACAATTATGCCGCTAGACGTAACCGGCATCGCGGATGGAGTTTCTGGGCTACGAACTGGAATCGGCGGAAGGGACATTCGAGCTGCTGGTGCACGAGGCCTTGCATCCTGAGACCCATTTTTTCGCGGTGAAGCACTACGAAGTCATCACCAAAATGATTGAGGGCGGCAAGTCTTCATCGAGCGCCAGCGTAACTGTGGCCCATGAAAATCGGGCGCACACTGCCACCGCGATCGGCGAAGGTCCGGTGCACGCTCTCGATCTCTGCCTGCGAAAGTGCGTTTCCCTGCTCTACCCTGATCTCAGGCAGGCCCGGCTGACCGATTACAAAGTGCGCGTGCTGGATTCGCGAAGCAACACCGCCGCCAAGGTGCGGGTGCTGGCGCAGTGGACCGATAGCGGCAGGAGCTGGTCTACGGTGGGCGTCTCTAACAATATTATCGAAGCCAGTTGGAATGCTCTGCTCGACGGGGCCCGCTTAGACCTGATCCGCCTATCGCAACAAGACGCTTCGGCCAAGATCGCCGTGGGAGAGTAAGCAAAAACCTGCGTCCAATAAGACTCAACAGCCAACCTGCAAGTAGTTACCCCGCGCGGATTGTTGGGCAGAACCAGAAAACAATGGCTCGCAACTCCGCCTTTACAGTACTTTGCGCCGGCATTAGAATTCATCGTTCACAATGGACCCCGCCAAATCAGTATTCCAGTCGAAAGAAATCGAGGTGGCACAAATGAAATCCCTATTGCAGATATTAATGCTCGCGACATTTGTTTCACTGGCCAGCTATGGGCAGGAAAAGAATCCGCCGCCATCTCGAGTACAGAAAACGGCGCCGTCCAATGTTTCCAATCCGCAAACACCTGCTGAAGAACCCCCGCAAGAAACGCAGCCCCGCAAACTCGAAGTGCGGCCACAGCAATCCGAAAGCGCAGCTCAGCAATCGAGAACGGCGGAAGCTGTCCCGGGTGAAACGCCGCCGCTGCGGCCAATGCACTTCGACATGGCTGAAGCGCCACCCGTGCAAACCCATCATGAGATTCATGTAGATGGCAAGCTGCTTCGCTACACCGCGACCGTGGGCCGATTGCCGATCAAGAATGCGGAAGGAAAGATTGATGCGGAGATGTTTTTCGTTGCTTACACCCTCGATGGCGCCGACCCCAATACACGACCGCTCACGTTTGCCTTCAACGGCGGTCCCGGTTCTTCATCGATCTGGCTGCACATGGGCGCACTAGGCCCACGCAAGGTCGTTCTTCAACCCGATGGATGGTTGCCCGAGGCTCCCTATCGGTTGATGGATAACCCCAACACTCCCTTGGACCGGACTGACCTGGTGCTGGTAGACGCAATCGGCACCGGTTACAGCCGTCCGGCGGACACCGCTGCGGCCAGACATTTTTGGAGCCTGCGTGGAGATGTTGCATCCTTCGGTGAGTTCATCCGCATGTATCTTTCGCGCTACGAACGCTGGCTGTCACCTCATTATCTTTTTGGCGAAAGTTACGGCACAACCCGCGCGGCCGGAATCGCGGGATATCTTGCAGACCGCGGCATTTCGTTCAATGGCATCGTGCTGCTTTCGATGGTGCTGAATTTCGAAAGTCTGGAATTCGCAAAGACCAATGATGTGCCCTACCCGCTTATTCTTCCAACGTTCGCATCCATCGCTGCGTATCACCACAAGCTCGCTCCCGAACTTATGCAGGATCTTAACCAGACGCGTCAGGAAGTAGCGCAGTGGGCGATGGGAGAATACTCCCAGGAACTGGCCAAGGGGGACTCGCTCACGCCACAGGAGCGCCAGTCAGTCATTGACAAGCTGGCGCGCTATACCGGACTGAACAAAGACATCATTGATGAAGCCAATCTGCGCATTGATGTACGTACGTTCACCCGCTATCTGCTCGCCGATCAGAAGCTTCGCGTAGGCCGTTATGATGGCCGATTCACCGCGCCTGATCCAAATGACTTCTTCGATACCCAGCCCTTTGATCCAACCAACGCACAGATCGGCCCGCCATTCACTTCTGTATTCAATGATTACATCCGGCGCGAGCTGAATTACAAAGTGGATACGCCATATTACGTCTCCGCGCGGGACAGCGGACTCTTCCAGTGGAACTGGACTGGTGGGCCACAACCGCCACAAGCTGCCGCCGCTACATCAGAACAGGGATACACCGATACTGCCACGGCCCTGAGACAGGCTATCGTCAAAAACCCGTTTCTGAAAGTTTTGGTAATGGAAGGCTACTACGATCTCGCCACACCTTTCCTGGCGGCTGACTACACTATGAATCATTTGGATCTCACCGCCCAATATCACAAAAATATTTCGACAGCAACCTACGACTCAGGGCACATGGTCTATCTGAACTCCGCCGCCCATCCCAAGATGAAGCAGGACTTTGTCAATTTCATCGATTCAACTCTACCGAAGGGTCGCTAGGTAAGATTTTGTAACTTTTGGATATCGGTGAGCATAGGGTGGATTTTGGGATTGAGTTACTGCTTCGCGGATCGATGGTGAGCGCGGCTGGATTCGAACTTGAGCCGTCTTGCGGGCGTGAGCGAAGCGGGAGCCCGCAGGCGAAATCCTGAGCCGAAGGCGAAGGACCTCGGATTGAATTGCCGCTTCGCGGATCGATGGTGAGCGCGGCTGGATTCGAACCAGCGACCCACGCCTTAAAAGGGCGTTGCTCTACCAACTGAGCTACGCGCCCACACCTATTCAATGTAACACAGTCAAAACGGCTTAGTGGAGAGCACTTGCTCGCCATGCACCTTCGTTGCGGTCACATTGTTCGTTGAACTTTTACGAGCTCATTTACGAATAATATCTATGCAGCTTTTCAGGTGACTTGATGGCGATGAATCTCAGCAAACGGATATTTTTGCCGCTGTTGCTCCTGGCCTTGCTCGCTCTGGCTTTGCTTGCGCACCAGGAAAACCTTCCCCGCGTTGAAAAAGATGTCAGCTACGGCACCGTGCAGGGCGAACCTTTGCTGCTGGATGTGGTGCGGCTTCCATCTCCCTCTCTGAGGCCGGCCATCGTGTTCGTTCACGGCGGAGGCTGGCGGGGCGGGGACAAGCAAGATTTTCTCGCTCTGGAGAAAGGATTCGCCCAGCGAGGCTACGTATGTTTCGCTGTAAATTACCGGCTGGTCAATGCCAACGACCATCATTTCCCGGTGCAATTAGACGATGTGCAGCGTGCCGTTCGTTGGATACGAGCGAACGCATCTCGCTATGGTGTGGACCCGAACCGCATCGGAGCTGTTGGGGCCTCCGCTGGCGGCCATCTGGTCGCGCTCCTGGGAACGGTTGAGGCTCGCGATGACCAACCGCCGGAGCTGAGCGCCTACTCAAGTCGTGTGCAATGCGTAGTGGATCTGTTTGGGCCTACCGACCTGACCGCCCGCTTTCCGTCAACTCCTGCTGATGTACCCAAACTGGTGCATGAATTCATGAATGGCACGCCGGAACAGAAACCCCAGATCTATCAATCTGCCTCCCCGATTTTCAATGTTGATCGTGCAACCGTTCCCTTCCTCATCTTTCATGGCGCGCTCGATCCTATGGTGCCCGTGGACCAGTCGCGCCGTTTTGTTGCCGCATTGCAGAAAAACAGCATCCCTGTGACCTACGTCGAGTTTCCCGATGAAGGCCACGGCATCGAAAAAAGGACAAATCGGGAGAAATTCGTAACCATGACAGTTCAATTCCTTGACTCTAACCTCAAGCGATAACCCTCACCTTCCATGAAACATCTGCTTGAAGCATGTAGCGCCAAATCCAAGAAAATATGATATTGAGGTGTTTGCTATAATCCACCGCTTAAGAGGCACTTTTTGAAGGATTTGGTATTGACGACGCGGTCGCAAGCAAGTGCATTCTCCAGCAAACAAGCCAAATCAATGCTCCGGGGGTATGCCGTAGCGCTGTTCTTCGTGGCCATTGCCCTGGTCCTGACATTGATGGTGCAACATCTTTCCTTATCCCTTCTTATTTCTGTTTTTCGGTGCGGTCATGGCGAGCGCATGGTTCGGGGGCATGGCTGCCGGTTTTTTTGCCGTACTCATTTCAACCCTCGCGGTCGATTATTTCTTCGTACCCCCCCGTTATATTCCTTCGCCATCAACGCCACGGCAGAGACATATTTTGCCGCCTTTGTGGTTTGCGCCCTGGTGGCGAGCTGGGTAAGCTCTGTCCAGAAGCAAAGTGAAGATGCGCTGCTCGAAGCCCGTGACCAACTGGAAATCCGTGTGTCAGAGCGCACCACCGAACTCGAGAAGTCGAACATTGATGATCCCATCGGCGCCGTTCCGGTCCATGGCTTTGCCGGCATCTGGGGAACGTTATCGCTTGGGCTGTTTGCCTGGCGGTCATGTATGCCGTCAACGCAACTGGAACACCGCCTACCGACTGTTCATGGTCCTGTTTGAGCCGGAAGAGCCAAACGAAGAGTTGCCTCCCGTTCAAAACCGGCCACTTCGGCTCCCACTCCAATTCCACAGCCGCCCGAGCCTCAAGAACAAAGTGCACAATCCCCGGAGACTGCGCGAAGCCAACTTACCGCACCTCTCCCCTGACAATGCGGACGGCGTCTGCCAGGCCGGCATCGCGTCCGCCGTTCCGGCCACTGCCCTCGCCTTCCGAAGCCGGAACCACGTCGCCCTCGCCGGGAGCCAGGAACAGATTGCTCTCCAGGCCATGCTGCTTGTCATAAAGTTCGCGATAACGTCCGTGCATGGCGTACAGTTGCTCGTGGTTGCCGCGCTCCACGATACTTCCCTGCTCGACGACCAGAATCTGGTCCGCGCGCCGGATCGTCGAAAGCCGGTGTGCAATCACAAAGGTCGTGCGGTCCTGCATAAGGTACGAGAGTCCTTGCTGAATCAGCATCTCCGATTCCGAATCCAGGCTTGAGGTCGCCTCATCGAGAATGAGAATGCGCGGATTCGCCAGGATCGCCCGCGCAATGGAGATGCGCTGCCTCTGGCCGCCGGAAAGCTTTACGCCCCGTTCTCCCACCACCGTGTCATAGCGGTCCGCGAAGGTTTCTGCGAACTCATCGACGCGCGCGATCTGGCAGGCGCGCATGATCTCTTGTTCGCTGGAGTCGGGACGTGAAAAGGCCACATTCTCGCGGATTGTGCCGTCGAAGAGAAACGACTCCTGTAGCACCACTCCTAACTGCGTGCGGTAGGAATCGAGACGTACCGTGCTCAAGTCCACTCCATCCACGAGCACGCTTCCAGCAGTGGGCGTATGAAACGCGGAAATCAACCCAATGGTGGTTGATTTGCCCGAACCCGAGGAGCCGACCAGTGCGGTCACCGTTCCAGGTTCGGCATGGAAGGAAACATCTTTTAAAACTGTCCTCAATCCATCGTAGCTGAAATCAACGTGGTCGAACTCAACATTGCCGGTGATGTTGCCCAAAGCTACCGTCCGTTTCGGATCGCTGTCTTCCGGGCGCTCGTTGAGGATTTCCTGGGTTCGCTCCAGGCCGGCCAGCGCCTCGGTGATTTGCGTACCAATCGAAACTATTTGAAAGATAGGCGCGACCAGAAAACCCAGAAAGAGCATATACATCGTGAAGCTGCCAGGACTGAGAGTATGGACCAGCATCTGGCGTCCGCCGACATACGTGATTACGGCTCCCACAATGCCAAGAAGCAAGCTTGCGGAAAGACTCATCACTGAAGTAGCCGTTAGGGTGCGCATCACGTTGTCGAGCAGGCGCTGCACTCCTGCCGAGAAAACCTGGCGCTCGCGCTCTTCCGCGTGATATCCCTTGATCACTCGCACCCCGCCCAGCGATTCAGTCAGGCGACCTGTAACCTCGGCATTGATCTTGCCACGCTCACGAAAAATTGGCCGAATAGTTCCAAAAGCCTTGTTGAGCACAATTGCAAAGCAAAGAAGGGCTCCAAATGCGAGTAATGTCATGGTATGACTGGTGCGAAACAGCACCACCAGCGCCATTGCTGACGTTAGCAATCCACCGGTAAAATCTACCAGCCCCGTGCCCAACAGATTGCGGACCCCTTCCACGTCGCTCATGATGCGTGCCACAATCGTGCCGGTCTTGTTGGAATCATAGAAGGCGACCGGCAGCCGCCCAATGTGGTCCTGAACTTTTCGGCGCAACTCGGTGATCAGGCGTTGCGCCGCTTTTGATAGCGACTGAGTAAGCGCAAACGAGGTGGTCCCCTGAATAGCAGTTGCCGTCAGCACCAGCAGGACCAGCGGCTTCAGGAACTCAACATGATTTTTGAGGACCACAGTGTCAATCAGGAAGCGCGTCGAATAAGGCAGCACCAGTCCGGCGACTCGATTGATGACCATGAGCAGGAACCCCAATGCAAGCAGGCCACGGCGCGGACGGACCAGTTCCCACACGAACGGAGCAATGGCCCGCAGCGTTTGCCGGCTGATTTTGGGCTTGCCTTTTGGCTTCGGGTCAGGACTCATTGCAATCTTAGACTCGCAATCAATGTGCTTTGCTTCATTTTCTCATGCGCCTCTCCTAATATAGTGTTGTGACCGTGAATCTAGGAGACAATTAGTCAGGGCGGATTTATAGATGTGAAGACGTATCAGAGCCGCATTTATTGTGGATGAAAAAAAGGCGGCCTTGCAGCCGCCTTGGAAGAGACGCAGAATTCCTATTGTCAGAAGCGGATACTGGGCCCAATGTTGACCCGCAGATTGTTATGCGGGCCATCATGGAAATACATGATGTCGCCAACTTCGGCCCTGATCCCGATAGGTCCAGCGTAAAATTCGACGCCGCCGCCGGGATAGAACACGCCATTCACGTTGTCATCGCGCAATCCCTTCACCGAACTGGTGAAAGTTGCGAATGTCGCCGGACGGTTGTCCAGGCGGAAACTGACGCCGCCGCCTTTGAGCGTGCCGAATAGCCGGATTGCCTGTCCGCCGGTCTGGAACTTAGGACCAAACAAGCCCTGTAGGATGCGTATGTTGGTGCGGCTGATACCGGATGTTCCCGTGCCGGTTCCGGTGCCGCCAAGCGTAAATGACTCGTTGAAGCTGCGGGCGAAGTCATACGACATCTCCGCTTCAAGCTGTACCATAGGGTGAACATTAACGGACACGCGCCCTCCCACCCCAAGATGGTTGGTGTCGATGGGTGATAGCCGGAGGTAATCGGCAAAGGCGCCCACCTCTCCATGATTTTGCGCAAAAGCGGCAGGAGCCAAGCATGCTCCTAACGCCAAAACTATAATAATTGCGATCTTATTCATTTCTTGCTCCCTGAAAAAAATCTTTCCTGCTCCCATCTTTTTAGAAACCTGTTTCAAGACCTGCGCCAAGCAGGCCAAAAAAGGTTTGATGGGGGACACAAATTGGGATGTTAGCTTTGTTTTAAGGGTGGGCTGCTCTGCTGAAACGTTGGAGCAATCTTGTAAGGTCCAGCGATTAAACGCTTTTAATGGCGCATCTTGGCGCACCGGACCTTAAGTGGCGAACACGCCAATCACGTCTAACTTTTTAAGATTCAGTGACGGCGCTCAGCATGTTAAAAAATTCAGGGAACGAGATGCGCGCCGCATCGGCTCCAAGAATATGGGTTTCTCCCTCGGCGCGCAGAGCAGCGATGCTGAACGCCATGGCGATGCGGTGGTCACCGTGCGAATCAATTTCTGCGCCATGAAGCTGTTGATTTCCGGGAACGCGCAAACCGTCGGCAAATTCCTCCACCTCGGCCCCCATGGCGCGCAGACTTTGCGCAACCGTAGCAATGCGGTCCGATTCTTTCACGCGCAACTCGCCGGCGTCGCGGATCTCAATTCCCTCTTGCGTATAAGGAGCGATGGCCGCGAGCACCGGCAGTTCGTCAATCAAAGCTGCTGACTGCCCACCAGAGACGGTGGTTCCTTTCAGCCGGCCGGCTTCAATCTTGATTGAGCCGGAGAGCTCGGTGCCGGCTTCACTCAAATCAAGCACACGCACGCGCGCCCCCAGGGCGGCAAGCACATCGAGCAGCGCTGAGCGGGTCGGATTCAGACCCACGTTCTCCAGCACGAGGTTCGAATTTGGAAACAGGGCCGCGGCGCACATGAAAAATGCCGCGGAAGAAATGTCCCCGGGAATGCTGGCCTGGATGGCGTGCAATTGCTGCCGGCCGCGAATGCTGGCACGGTTCTTTCCCTGCTGCACCTCGGCCCCAAAAGCGCGCAGCGCCAGCTCACCATGATCGCGGGTGCGTACTGGTTCTTCCACGGAGGTTGTTCCCTCCGCCAGCAGACCGGCAAACAGCACTGATGTCTTGACCTGCGCGCTGGCAACCGGCGTCTTGTAATCAATGGCGCGCAGGGCGCCGTTCGCGCCGGTAATGCGCAAAGGCGGCCGCTCTCCTTCGGCCGACGAAAATTTCGCTCCCATCAAGGTCAGCGGACGAATTACGCGCGCCATGGGACGGCGCGAAAGCGACTCATCGCCCCGCATCTCACAGGTAAAACCCTGCCCGGCAGCAATCCCGGCCAGCATGCGTATGGTCGAGCCCGAGTTGCCGCAATCCAGCGCTGTCTGCGGGGCCTTCAGCTCCAGCCCGAGCCCTTCGATCTCAACCTTGCTGTTGGTCTTTGTGACTTTGCATCCCAGGGCCTGCATGCAGCCGAGCGTGCTGGCGCAATCGGCGCCCGTGGAAAAATTTTCCAGCACGGTTTTTCCCTTCGCCAGCCCGGCCAGCATGGCATAACGATGCGAGATGGATTTGTCTCCCGGAAAACGCACCAGGCCCTGGACATTTTTGGCTGGCCGCACGATCACGCTATTTTGCTCGCCCATGGTCACCTTGATTGGTCCTGTGTCGATAGATGGATTGATAAAGCGTTGCTCAGTTTTTTTAAATATTTTCCTGCCATTAGTGCAACTTTAGTTGCCAGATTTCATTCCTACGAGCTAAGTAAGGATTGAAGGAAGACGGTTGTAACCAATACGCACCATCGGCCCCTCAGATCCCAGGAACAGGATTCAGCAACATGTTCAAACTATCTATCATACGTTTGTTTTTGATTTTTGTGGTGCTCCCCGGTTGCGCATTTGCGCAAGCGGGTTTCGATGAAACCGGCTTCGGTGGGCCAATGGTTGGCTCAGGCGGACAGTTCCAGTCGCCCATGCTCTCGCACAAACTTGTGCACACTTGCACCCTCTCTGGTTTTGTCCGCGATTCCAGTGGAAAACCGGTCAAAGATGCGCGGATTGAGGTTCAAAGTCGCGAGAGCGGGCAAATCGTCTCTTCCGGATACGCCAATCCCGGCGGCTCTTTTCAAATCTCAAATCTTCCCGCAGGCAATTACGAGGTTGTGGTCACCGCGGGTCTTGCCGAATCACGGCAGCCCGTGAACCTGGAAGGCTCCGACCAGGAGGTGGTAGTCAACCTGCCGGCTTACAACTCTGGCGCTAACACAGGCGGCAAAGATTCAGTTTCCGTAGCACAGTTGCGCGTACCCGAACGCGCCCGCAATGCCTTTCATAAAGCCCAGGAAGCAGCCCGCAAACAAAATGTCGCGGACGCGAACAAATACATCGAGGAAGCCCTGCAGGCTTATCCCCACTATGCGGATGCGTTGACCATGCGCGGCATCCTTAAGCTGGATGCAAATCACTACAATGAAGCCAGCCAGGACCTGGAACAGGCAATCCAGTTCGATCCAAATTATCCTCTTGCCTACATTGCCCTGGGCGCTGCCTATAACCTGATGTCGCATTGGGATGACGCCTTGCGCGCGCTCAACCGCGGCACCACCTTAAATCCCGACTCCTGGCAGGCATATTTTGAGATGGGGAAATCGTTCCTGGGCAAGGGAGACTATCCGGCAGCTCTGCAACAATTCGATAAGACACAGCAAATTCAACCGCAATATGCGCTGGTTCACCTGGTGAAAGCTCATGCCATGCTGGGCATGAAGGATTACGCCAATGCCACGGCAGAGCTCGAAGCGTATCTTAAGAGCGAGCCCAGCGGTTCGCAATCGGCGCAGGCCCGCGAGACGTTGGATAAACTCCGCGCCTTCGCCGCTTATAAACCTGACCCACAGCCAGGGTCAGGCCAACATTGAGTAGCCCAGGCCGATGCGGCTCGTGTCTGCTTCATGGGTTGAACGCTGAGCGCTGAATGCTTTCTAAAGCCCAATAGGAATTTGCCAATAGCAAGTCTATTGCATTGCTTTATATCGGCGCTTTCTCGAGCTTCGGGGCGAAGAGGTGAAGAATGATGAAAGCGAGCAGGTAGATTGCCGCGCCAGTTACGAAGAGCGGCAGGTAGTTATAGGGGTGAGCATCGAGGTAGCGTCCGACGTAGCGTCCCATCGCCCAGCCGCCGAGCGCGCCTCCGAAGCCTGCGATTCCTGTGATCGAACCAACTGCCTGCTTGGGAAACATGTCGGAGGCGGTCGTGAATACGTTGGCTGACCAGCCCTGGTGAGCGGCACACGCCAGCCCCACCAAAAACACTGCTGTCCAGGCACTATGCGTGAGCGCTGCGAACACTACCGGAAGCACCAGCAGGGCACAGATCAACAAAGAGGTTTTGCGTGCCCTATTCAAGCTCCATTTGCGCTTGAGCAGGAAGGCAGGAATCAAGCCGCCACTGATTGAGCCGACGGTTGCCATTGTGTAGATGATGCCAAGCGGCAGGGTTACGCCAGCAATGGTCACACCGAACTTGCGATTGAGAAAGCCGGGAATCCATCCCAGATAAAACCACCAGATCGGATCGGTAAGCGTCTTGGCAACGGTGATTGCCCAGGTCTGGCGAAATCTCAGTAACGGCAGCCAGGGAACCTTGACAACCTGCTCAGAGGGTTCACTTTGAATGTAAGCGAGTTCAGCGCGGCCCAGACGGGGATGGTTTTCCGGTTTTTGGTAGATGGCCCACCAGAACAGGAGCCAGATAAAGCCGAAAGATCCGACGACAATAAATGTCCAGCGCCAACTGCCCAGAGCAAGGATCGCACTCACGGCGACAGGAGTTGCGATCGCACCAATATTCGTGCCGGAGTTAAAGATGCCAGTGGCCAGGGTGCGTTCGCTGCGGGGAAACCACTCGCTTACCGTTTTTATGGATGCAGGGAAGTTGGCAGCTTCACCAATGCCCAGCAGGATGCGCCATACCAAGAAAGCGACGATCGCGCCGGAGATGGCGTGTCCCATGGCCGCTAGGCTCCACCACACGATGGCGAGCGCGAAGCCAAGGCGGATGCCAATGCGATCAATGATGCGACCAGCCGCAATCATCATGAAGGCATAGGCGAGATAGAACCACGACATTACGTCGCCGTAGTTTGCTTCGGTCCAGCCGAGCTTACCGATCAGGACCTCCTGCTTCAGCACCGACATCAGGTTGCGGTCAACATAGTTAATGGTAGTGGCGAAAAAGAGCAAGGCGCAGATAATCCAGCGGTAGTTGCCGTGTTTTGTGTCTTCCTTTGTTGGAACGATCGAAGCATTAGAACTGACTGTTGTTGCTCTCATGCGCTTGCGCTCCTCGTGGTATTCGTACGTGCGAACATGCTTTAGTTTCGCGCATGGATTGCCTGGTCCTTGCGCACATCTTCGCCACGCTTGACACTAGTTTTGGCGTTCTGATTCTAAATCTTATCCAGAAAGCCGCGCATGATTTGTACCGCGGCTTCGGGCTGTTCAAAGGGCATATAGTGGCCGGCCACGGGCACAGTGGCGAATTCACTGCCGCGAATTTCACGATGCATGAGTTCGGCATCAGCTACAGGCGTAAGAATGTCTTCCTTTCCCACGGCAATCAGAACCGGGATATTAATGGTCTTCAACGTGGGAATTGAGTCCGGCCGCGCCGCCATACCGCGCAAGGCCGAGCTGACGCCGGTGCTGGTCATCCACCCCATCATCTTGCGGGCTTCGCTTACCCGGTCAGGACGATTGCGGCGCGTAGTCTCTCCTAGAAGTTTCGGGATCATGCCTTCGATATAGCCATCCGGTCCCGAGCGTTCGACCTCTTCCGCCGCTTTCAGCCGGGTCTGGCGCCCTTCTTCTGTATCTGCCTGGGCGCGGGTATCGCACAAGATCAGCGCCTGCACCCGCTCGCGATGCTGCCGCCAAAATTCAAACAGGATGTATCCGCCGATGGAAACGCCGGCAAAACAGGCCCGCTGAATATGTTCTGCGTCCAGAATGCGCAGCAGATCGGTGACATGCTTTTGCATTGTCGCCGGACCATTGCCCGGTTGTGACGCGCCATGGCAACGCAGGTCGGGCAGAATCAGCCGGTAGCGCGCTGCCAATTGCGGCGCAATGGGACTCCAGAATTCATGGTTGCTGGGAAAAGGGTGCAGCAACACCAACGGAGCGCCCTGGCCCCGGGTCTCATAGAAAATTTCCGCGTCATCAGAGTGAATTTGCTCTGGCATATAGGTTCTGAGGACAACTGCGCCGAAACTTATGTGCCAGTTACAGCAGAACCCGTTTGTGGGGAAGCAGTTTGCACCGCTGCTGCTTCTACTTTTGGTTCGTCCGGAATCACAATCCAGCACACTATGTAGGCCAGGATTCCGGTGCCGCCGAAGATCGCCACCAGCAGCCACACCACACGTATGAGAGAAACGTCCATGTCGAAATATTCGGCAAATGCCAGGGCCACACCGGCAATTTTGCGTCCGGAGCGCGGACGAATGAGCTTCTTTTGTATTGGGTGAATGCCCACACACTTACCGCAATACACGCAGACATGTGCATCTTCCTGAATTACTTTGCCGCAATAGTTGCAATACATATCTAACTCGGTCCTTTCATATATATAAAACGGTTGGAAACGGTAAAATGTTTCATTCGCCGTGTTTTTTTTATTCGGCACGGTAAGGATTCTTGAGATACTTCCTTGCTGCCTCCACCAGCTCAGAGTTCCCGTTTTCCGCAATCACATCCTGATACTTCTGCCGTGCCAGATCGCGTTTTTGCAGCAAGTCGTACATTTCTCCGGCATTCAACACGGCGTGCGAGCGTAGATCAGCATCGGGATGCGGCAGGCTTAGCACTACTTCATATGCCTCTGCGGCGGCCTCGATCTGGCGCTGGCCGCGGAGCGCGTCTCCCATACCGTAATAAAGAAATTCCAGGTGAGGATCATGATATTGGTTCTTCTTCGCATTTTCCAAAACTCGTTGGTAGACGGCAACCGACTCAGGACCACGGCCGGCATCTTTCAGGATATTGGCCTCTTCCAAAGCGAAAAGAAAATTCCCCGGATATGCCTTAGCCAGCGAGCGCTGCACCACCAGCGCCTCATCGTAACGCTGCTCGCGGCGTAAAAAAAGCGCCAGCACGGTCTTGGCGTCAACGCTGGCCTCGCCTCCCCCATCGGCGGCGGCATAAAGCTGCTTGATGCCGGTGGCCTTATTTCCACTCTCTCCCACAATATGGGCCAGGATTCTTACTCCCCAGGGCAGGCTGCCAACGATGTAAGAGTGCATGCCTACAACCAGTTTGGCGTCATTGTAATTAGGGTCCAGCTCCAGCACTTTTTCGTGATCGTGGCGCGCGTCTTTGGCGCTGCCCAACGCCGCGAACCACGATTTATCCACCAGCGCGGTGTAGGTGGATTGCATGCCATGCGTCACACCGCGGGCATAATAAGCGTCAGCATCTTCAGGATTCGCTTTGATTCTTGCATCCGCTAGCTTCAGTGCGAGCTGCGCCAGTTCCTGAATCCGGGCGGCATTCTTCGCATCAGGATGAATGCGCTTGCGATTCAAAAAGCTGTTATTGGAGTAAAGCCCGGTATCCAGCGCGCCATTGCGATAGAGCTCGCGAAAAAAAATTGCGGTCAGCAAATGATTCGCTGCAAAAGGATCGTCCGGGTGCGCCTGCTCAGCCAGCTCAAAATCATGGATGGCATTGTCATAATCCAGCTGGTACTGGTGCTCGAAGGCGCTGCGCGTAAGCGCATCGCTCTCGAAGCTGACGTGCGAGACAACCCGCCTGGCCTCGCCATTCTGCCCCACGCCGGGAGTTACCAAAGCAGCAATAAGGAAAAGCAGTAGAAATACGGAGTTACTGCAATGGCATCGCCCAGCATGCGTGTAAGGTGTCATGGAAAGATTGTATGGGCAGTTTACCCGATGTTGCAGCAAAGCCCGAAAAGATAAAACCTAATTTCCATCTGGGGGATTTTATACAGCAATTCACGACTGGCAAGTTATGAAAAATTCTAATCAAACACAGAAGAATTGTTACACGGAAGTTGAAGCGGCAGATGCGCTCGGCATCTCGCTTCTTCATTTGCACGCGATTCTGGATGAGAACGTATTCAATGATGGCGTCCCTCGTCCCGCAAACGTGCTGCTGGAAGCCTCGGACCTGGTATTGCTGGAGTTTTGGTGCAACCTGACTCCCAACCCCAAGGTGGTACGCATGCCCCGCCGGCCCAGGTAATTATTGCTTGCCGATAGGCTCTCTCGCCCCTCCCCAAGCCAGCTAACCTATTGGATTATTGAGACTTGCTTACATTCCACTTTGGCCTCTCAGTTGCCTTCTAAGAGGACACAAGCAAGGGAGGAACTTTATGTCACAAGTGTTGAGAAACCCGGAAGTGCGCGCGGAATTCTGGCGGCCTCCGGTAGAACAGCTTCACAAGACCGCAACCGATGCTACAACGGAATTGTGTGCTCGCTGTAATTCAGAATTTGTAATGGGTTCAAGCTATTGCCATGTCTGCGGCACAGACCGCAACCCGCAGGCGCAGCCCAGCCGCAAGCGCTGGCTCGAAACAGCAGCCCGCTTCCTGGATTTTAGCCGCGTAAGGCAGGCCCTTGGTTTGAATACCGCCTCCCTGGTGGCATTTGGCGTTGGCATTTTCTGCATTCTGGCAACTCTAATGGTGGCTCTTGTTTACTCAGATGTAAAAAGCTTTTCTGATTGGCAGGCCATTCAGTTGTGGCGCATCGAGTGGCTCCTGGCCACAGTCGCCGCTTTTGTCGCGGCAATCTTGCTGAAGAAAAACCCGAGCGCATAAGCTTATAGCTGACACAAGAACGCAAAGAAAAAACGCCGGCTCTCTGGAGCCGGCGTTTTTTTGCATCTGCGTTGATCAATTTACCCGTGGTAAGAATTCCAAGCCTTTTTTAAGCGAAGTTTCTTGTCTTTGTTGGCTAAATACTTCTCACGGCGTCCCAGTTATCTGCTCCGCCTGATATCCCTTTCCCGTGAAGGTCGCCATGATTTGCACCTGTGACCCGACGGTGATGTCGTCGTTAAATTTGTTCTTCGTCGGATCGAAAGCAATATCATAGGTCTTGTGGTCGCTCTGGTTGTCCACTGCAATTAAACCAGCGCGCATATCCAGATGTGTTACCTTCCCCGCGAAGGTGAATGTAGTTCCGGGAACAGCAAGAATTGAAACCTGCTGGGCTGAGCCCCGATGCCCTGTTCCCGGCGAGAAGCGCACAGAAACCAATGTCCCTTCTCGAAGATCATCCGTCGATCCCGCTGTATTATCTTGCTTTCTGACAACTGTCTGCGGCCCCACTGAGAAGCTTACCGGCTGCGCTGAAACCAGGTCATTGACGGTGATGGCGCCGCTGCGCCGGTCGTAGGAAAGCACCTGTCCGCTGGCATCGGCCGGTAGCAGCCGCGTGACTACGCGGATATTCCTGGCAAAAACATGCGGGCCATCCAGCATCGTGTCAACGTAAACGCGGTCTCCCTTGTGAATATTGGCCTGCGTGGTCTCGGTTCCATCACGATAAATGTGGGTGCGCTCGTCGAAGAAAACCTTGATCGTGCTGCCGCCGCCGAACGGCTCGACCACGATGCGGTCACCGATGGGATCAATTTTTCCCACGCGTCCGCCAACTAATGTCACTTTACCTTTGGGCAGCGGGGGTACGTCGAGCAGCGGGTCTCCCGGATTGCTCTCCCGATTGAGCACATCCGCAGCCGGGGTGCCGGAACCCGGCGTTTTGGCCGCATCCGCGCTGTTCTTGGCAGCGCCGATCGCTCCTGCGGGATTCTCCGTAGGATTCTGTGCAAACGCTATCTGAAAAGACAAAAGTGAAAATACCAGCACTGCCTGGGGAACAAAATACTTCATGATTAACGGGCTCCTCTCGTTAGGGGCGGCACGTAAAGACATCGGCAGAGCCCTGAAGGCCTGCTTCAACTCACATTTGGATGCCGATCCTGAGTGCCGAGTGGCATCTCCCGGCTTATAGGCCGGCTTCCGATGAAACAACCCCGCAACAATAATTGTCTTCCAACTAAAAGCCGCTGCTCTGTCCGTCTTGGCAGCCGAAACCGAACCATGCGGGAACTGACAACTACTTTTCGCGTCAAACAACTTTTGTACGCAGCTCTGCTCTCCCTTCTCCTGCCGGCTGCGGCCGCGGCCGACTTCCGCATCAATATCCCCAAACGCACCAAGCCCACGAAGGTACAGCAATTGAATCGTGACGGCGTGAGCGCGGTTCAGAAACACGATTACGATGCCGCTAGGAAGCTTTTCTACAAGGCCTATCTTTTGGATCCCGATGATCCTTTTACGCTGAACAACCTTGGTTACATGGCGGAACTGGATGGCGACTCCGAACGCGCCCAGCGCTTCTATGACTTGGCGCAGCAGCAAAATTCTGACGCTCGCATCGACCGCTCCGGTTCCGAACAAGTTGTAGGCAAGACCGTGGCTGAGGTTGCCGGCCACGCCGAGCAGGGTAACATGCAGATCAACCAGCTCAACATACGGGCGCTGCAACTGCTGATGAAAGACCGCGCTCCCGAAGCCGACGTGGTTCTCACCCAATCTCTGGCTCTTGACCCGAAGAACCCATTCACGCTCAACAATCTTGGTTTTGCCAAGGAAAAAGAGGGCGAGTTGGAAGCGGCCTTGGGCTACTATGCCAAAGCCGCCGCGTTGAATTCAAAAGATCCCATTATCGTTACCGTGAACAAGGATTGGCGCGGCCGGCCTATCAGCGAGGTTGCTGCCGACAACGCCGTCAAAGTCCGCATGCTTATGCGCCAGGAGCAAGGCGCCCGGAGCCTGGCCAAGGTGGCGCGCCTGAACCTGCAGGGGGTCTCCGCTTTAAATCGCAATGACAAACGCGCCGCCCGCGGATACTTTGAACAGGCTTATAAACTCGATCCTACCGATGCCTTTACCCTGAACAATATGGGATACGTTTCCGAGATGGAGGGCGACCAGGAAAGTGCCCAGTTTTTCTATGCCAAGGCCCAACAGGCAGACCACTCCAGCCAGTTGGTGACCGTCTCCAATCGCGCCGAAGCCGAAGGACACAAAGTGGCCAGCGTGGCCGATACCAGCGAAACTCATGTTGAAAATAAGATGGAAGCTGCCATTCAGCAGCGCCGAGCCCAGGGTGGAACTCCCGCTTTGAAACGCCGCGGAGCGGCGGCGGCCGCCCCGCAGCCTTCACAACCACAAGACAAAAACCAATGGCAGCAGCAACCCCCGCCCAATCAGAACCAGCAGCAGCAAGACCAGAACCCGAACCCGCCACAATAATCAGCGGCATTAGCCACGACCAAACTACCTTTTCCTTTGTGGGTTAAACCAATTGTTTAGGCTGAATATTGAATGTTGGGTTTGGATTCAACTTGCTAGAAACCCGAAACTTGAAACTCGAAACTGTTTCTAGTGTTCTTTCAGCGCATGATGCAGGCTCTCTTGCTGCACCCGCGGGGTCTCTTCCAGGCGATAGAGATGATTCAGCGGCCCAAAACCTCTGCCTAAGGGATGCGCATGGGCTATTGCCTTCTTCACAAATGCTTTGGACAGGACTACTGCGTCGCTGAGCTGCTTTCCCAGGGCCAGATTCGCGGCCAGCGCGGTGGCAAAAGCGCATCCTGTCCCGTGGGTGGAGGTCGATTTTATCCGCTCCGAAGAAAACTCGATCTGCTCACAGCCGTTCCCAATTCTCATGCTCAGCAGATCGATGGCCTTCTCGCCCGGCATACTCGCCATATCGCCGCCGGTCACAACAACGTTTTTCGCCCCTAACTCGTGCAGCTTGGCGGCGGCGGCTTTCATCTCTGCCAGATTGGTCACCGCAAGCCCCGTCAGGGCGATGGCCTCGTCGGCATTCGGGGTAATGACAGTGGAAAGCGGCAGCAGCTTTTGCCGGAGCACGTCAATACCCTTCTTCTCCAGCAGGCTTGCCCCGGATGAAGACTTGAAGATGGGATCAAGAACAATATTCTGAAAATTCCCTTTCTTTAGCACTTCTGCCACTGTCTCCACGATCTCGCCAGAGCCCAACATTCCGATGCGCACTGCGGAAATCGAGAAGTCTTGGGCCAGCTCGCGTAGCGTGTCGCCCACCAGCTTGGCTGAAACCGCCTGTACCTGGACGACCCCGGTTGTAGATTGCACGGTAAGCGCGGTGAGACAGCTCACGCCATAGCAGCCATGAGCGGCCAGAGTCTTGATATCGGCCGTTACGCCCGCCCCCGACGAGGGGTCGTAACCGGCGATGCTGAGGACAACAGGCTGGGAGTTGGCCATTTTTGTTCAATCTAACGCAACCTCAGCAGAATGCAAGCATAAAATTGAGGCCTACTGGCGGAGCAGGTGGATCAGGTGCGAAGGCGCTACCGTTCCAAACCCAATCGAGCATGGCGGCAAAAACCGAACTGACAATCTGGTCTTGCCGATAGAGAAGCGTGAGCTCGTCGCGCAACCTGGTG
>Ga0209166_10000132_pt1 | contig 96290 bp, 88 predicted proteins | sample Coa_R1_3_FD_187151 | JGI IMG/M metagenome (GOLD analysis project Ga0209166, IMG submission 187151) | Surface soil microbial communities from Centralia Pennsylvania, which are recovering from an underground coalmine fire - Coalmine... | ecosystem: Environmental > Terrestrial > Soil >...
TCCGTTGCACATTTCCATAAAAACGCAGGTCGTCGCTAACGATTTTGGACTGCACTTTGCCAATTTGAACGCCGATGCTCTGCATCCGCTGTGGTGATAGCTGGATGGGATTGAGTGGCGTCTCGCTGTGTGCAGGGATGGCCCCACCGGAGCCGCCTTCCGAAGAAGATGCAGGCATATTCGGCATCCCACCTGAGCTCTGTTGCTCAGCGGCGGTTGATTTCATCGAGAGCCGCCACCACAGCCCCACGATGCCGGCAGCGAAGATGATCGCGGCGCCCAGAGCCAGCACAAAAGCCCGCCGGTACTTTCTGCCGGCTTCGACCTGTCGAATCAGGTCCTGGTATTCGTTTCCAATGTCGTGGTTCTGGTTCATGGCAAGCTCACTCCCGTTAGTCGTTCCAGTCGCGCCACTGCCGATTCGTGATCAACGAGCTTGTTCTGGTAATCGAGTTCTAAGTTCAGCACGTCGAGAAAGGAAGAAAGCAGTGACTCGAAGTCCTGCTTGTTTGATTGATAGACGGCTAAACCGGCTTGAAAGGTCGCATTGGCCTGAGGAATCAATCCGTCGGTATAGATTTTCAGTTGCTCTTCTGAAGTCTGGACCATTACAAACTGCTGCTGGACTTCCGCGAGCACTCGTTGGATTTCCGCTTGGAGTTCCTGTTTTGTGCGCTCTTGATTTTGCTCGGCTTCGGCCAGTTCGGCTTTCTGGCGTCCGCGATTTGGGAGCCGAACACTGAAGGTGAGCATGTAGTAATCGCGAAATTTCCGATCAGTGTTTTGATACATGTATCCGACGCTGAAATCTGGGCGGAATTCCTTGTGCGCGAGTTCCACCTGCGCTGCTTCGCGATTCACTATCTGCAATCGTGCGCGCACGTCTGGATTTTGATCGCGTGTCCGTTGGAGGAGCTCGGCCGCGGTATAAGGAAACGGGGTTGGCGAAAGCGGTTCGGTGACAATATCAGGCGATTCTTGTGGCCGATTGAGCAGTTGCTTGAGTTGGGCTTCGAGTTGACCATCCAGCTCGTGATGGTGCGCGATATCCTGCAAAATCTTGGTGTGCTGTAGTTGAGCTTTCAGCACGTCTTGCTGGTTGCCCTGACCCACTCGATAGTGAGCTTCGGTTGCTTGTTCGATCTGGCCTAGTAATTGATCGCTGCGGAGGAGGGTTCCAAGCGTCTGCTGGACATAGGCCAGCTGAAAGTACACGCGCTGAACATTCTCGACAACGTCGCGCCGCGTCCCTTCCGCCTGCTCGTGCAGGGATGCGGCATCGAACTCGGCGACCTTGGCGCGCAATGGGCGCTTGCCGGGATATGGCAGCTCTTGCGACGCTCCGATTCCGACATAGGCGAAATCGCTGTTGGTGTACCCGGCGAACGGCCGCGGGCTCCCCACACTGAATTGCTGGAGCGTTAGTTGGGTATCGGGCAGCGCCGAAACTTGCTTGGGGACATTCGTTGACGCTTGCCACGCGTGACCTGAGGCGGCGACCTGCGGATTATTACGCTCCGCTTCTTGCACCAAATCCCGCAACGGCGTCGGCGGTGCTGCATGCTCATGACCAGCATCTGGCGACGTCACCACGGAAGTGGGTTGTTGGATTTCGGGTGACCTTTGCGCGTGCAGCACCGAACCTGCGAGCGCGAAGATCAACATCAGGACGCCCGAAACAGGTCGGCCAAACCTAAATGGACAAAAACGTCCGGAGCTATTCCGGTGAAAACGAGCAGATTTCATCTTTCCTCCGCCAAGACATAGGTGCAAATGGCGCGCACGAAGGCGCCGAGTTTTAGCGAGGAAAGACGATCAGATTCTCAGGACTGTTGTATCAGGAGGGGTTTCGCCAGGAGGACCATGAACCTGGGCCACCCATGAAGGCCAGCTGGTTGCTACCGGAGCTACAAGCTCAACCTGTGGAAGGATTCCCACGGCCACCTGTGTGAGATGCACGGACGCCGAAGGAGTGGCTTTCAAAATCGGATGACTGTCAACGGAACCACTCGGTGGGCAACAGGAATGCGATTGACCCATTCCGGCACGGCCACATTCCCCCGCCATCTTCTTGCAGCATTCCTTCTCGGCCGCGGTCATCGCCTGGGCGGGCATGACACAGTTCAGCAGAGGCGAGCCAAACAGAAGAAATGCCAGAAGCCAACCACCGATTCTGTGTGACAATTTCACCATCCTTAGTTTAGGCGCGATCAGCTTTTAGACGCAAGACATCGCCAGCGGTCACAACAAAACTCCGGTGAGTGGCCTTTCAGAAAGAACAGCATACCTGTAAGTCATTGTGAATCAGTGTTTTAATGCATCTACATTGCCGATGACGGTCAACACGAATGTCAGCAGAACCCAATAGTGGCGGAACAAACCCCAAGTAGTGCCAAGCGACTGTGCAAGGCCTGTGCGTAGCGATGCGACAGCAAATGGGACAATGACGCGCCAACCAATCAACTTCATCGCGATAAAGGCGGACCCGGTTAGCCGTTCATCCCGACTGGAAACAGCGGCAATCGCAACCGCTAGGAACGCAGCCGTCGCTCCCAACCAGCCTACGGTAGAAACGATATGAGTAGTAAGCACGAGCTTTCGAAGTTTTGGGGTCATGGCTTGCGCCGAAACTGGCCTCTGAAAAAAGCGTAAATCGGCCCGAAGACTCCCACATGGGTGAGCAGCGCCAGAACTACCACTCCCAGTGCTATCGTCCACGTTACGCGGGAGAAGAGATGGGAGATTGCGACCCCGTGAGCGGCAATCAGGACGCCGAGCAAGACTGGTAACAGCCAAACCCGCTTCAAGAGCCAAGTGTGCTTCATAAGTTCAGGCGACAGCTGCATGATGGACTAGTTGCAACCAGGGGATTTCGCCAGAACAAATTGCAGGTCGCGGATCCCGACTGGGCCACTTTCAACTATGTTCAAGCCGGCTTCATCGAGCAGGGCAACAATGTCGCGCATCGCCACATGCCCGTGCGGGCGGTGAAAATGAGACAGGAACGTTCTCTTCTGGTCAGTCATTCCTGCGAAGTCAATTGCAAGCACGCGGCCGCCCGGTTTTAGCACCCTTCGGATTTCCCTGGCGCACTGCCGCCGCGCCTTTTGTGGCAAATGGTGCAGCATCACCGAGCTGAGTACAACGTCGAATTGCCCATCGGCAAATGGGAGCGTCTCAGCCAAGCCGTTCCTAAAGGAGATTTCCACGCCAGCCTTCTTCGCCTTCTTCTGCGCTCTGGCCAACATTTCCGGCGAGGCATCGACTCCGTGAACAGTTCCGCTAGGCCCCAAGCGCCGCTTGGCCGCAATCGCAAGCGTGCCGGTTCCACATCCCACATCGAGGACACACTCACCGGTCATGAGACGGGCCAGCTCCAGTACTTTTTTCACGAAAGGCCCGCTCCCTCCCAAAGAAGGCAAGCCAGACGGTGAGGTCATAGACCATTGCTGAGTGCAACACGATCCCACTGGTGCGTGGCGCTTGATTGCCGACTGCCGAGGACATCCTGTCTGCCTGTCCTGGCCCCGTGTGCATCATAAGAACGATCCTCCCGAACAAAGATGCGACAATGAACAGTTGTTCGGCTTAATGTAGGCCTGAAAGTCGGCCCGTGCAGAACAAAAGGGATTCACCTGTCCGAAATCGGACAACAAAACATTTTTGTCCATTCGAGGAGATCATGCGGTTGCTGAAGAAAAGGGGCGAAGACCGACGCATCGAAAAGACGCAAAACCTCTTGCGAGAGGCTCTAGTTTCCCTGATCGCGGAGAAGCCGTATGACTCCATCGTCGTGAAGGAGATCCTCGATCGTGCCAATGTGGGCAGGTCAACGTTCTACATGCATTTTCGCGACAAAGACGACCTGCTGGTTAGCGGGATACATGACATGTTGGGACCCGTTCCATTCCCGGCCCGGAGTCCCGGAAAGGCCAGGACCGGATTCTTTGGTTCAGCCTTGCAGTCTTCGAGCACCACTACCGGCACGCACACGCCTGGGGCGACAGAATCGGGCCCAGAGGCAGGACGATCTTGCATGAGCATTTGCGAAGGGTGCTCACGGATATCATCACTGAGGCGATGAAAAGAGATTCTCGGGTTGGACGACAAGCAGGGCGGAAAATTCCGCCAGAACTAATTTCCGCATACGTAGCTTCGACTTTCGTGCTTGTGCTGAATTGGTGGTTGGATCAACGAATGCGGCTGGGGCCCAAGGAGATCAATGACGTGTTCCGCAGGTTGACGTTGCCAACTCTGGCTCGATTATGCGAATGAATTTCATCGTATCCGCTGCTTGCGGCTCGCGTCCCTGTGAATGCAGCGTTACGATGTAGGAAGCGTCGCGTCAACCCCAAGAATCGAACCCAAGCTCGGTCTGTCTGGTACCGTTTCTACGGTAGTTATGCAGCCCACCCAAACCTTGTAAGTTGTTGCAACTACAGTTTTTGCTAGCTCTGAAAAGGCTGGCGTCGGCGGTTCAACTCCGTCCCTGGCCACCATATCTCCTAAAATCAGATCGTTGGCTTTATTTTTAACCTTCTACATCCTACATCTGGAAAATTGACCCTGATCGATCTTCGCCAGCGGTACGTGGGCTCATTCCTTTCGCTAACCTGACCCTTGCTGATCCGCAACTGCCGAAGAATTTTGCCCCCAGTCCAAAATCTGGGATTTACGAACTGGTGCGGTGAGTCCGATCCGGATGCATTGCTAAGGGTTAGGGGAAAGGCTCGGTCGATCTACCCAATCGCGTTGATTGTCTTTTCAGGGGACACAGCCTATCGGTTTTATAGGCCTCCAAAATACGAGGCTGCAACGTAGGAACAATTTGAAGGAGAGGACTCATGTACCACCACATAAAAAAATTGATGTATACGGTAAACGTCGGAACGCCGGATCCTCGATTTGGCAACATGCTGCTCGAGCAATTTGGGGGAGCCAACGGCGAACTCGCTGCTGCCATGCAGTATTCAATCCAGGGACTGAACTGCGATGATCCTGATCGCAAGGACATGTTGATGGACATCGGCACTGAAGAACTCAGCCATCTGGAGGTTGTCGGCACTCTCGCGCGAATGCACCTCAAGCCTATGAAGAAGGATCGCCATGCCGGAGAGGTGGACCCGCTCATCGCAATTGCGGGCGGAGGTGGCGTCAGCTTGTTCAACTCGATGGGCGACGCATGGACGGCCGACTACCTCAAAATCACTGGCGAATTGGATGTGGACTTGAGAAGCAACATCGCCGCCGAAGCGCGCGCCAAGATCGTGTACGAGCGGCTAATCAACTTTTGCGACGATCCGGGATCGAAAGATGCGCTCCAGTTTTTAATGACTCGAGAGATTACTCACATGAAGGCTTTCACCGCTGCTCTTGAGAGTATGGGGAAGGCGCCTTTTTCGATCGGCAAAATACCCCCGACTCCTGTGCTGGTCGACAAGTATTTCAACGATTCTACCGGGCAGGGAGATGAAGGCGAGATCGATGCCCGGGGCCCGTGGAACGAGGGCGGCGATTGGAAAATCGTCGAGGTTTCCGAATTCAAACAGGGTGTTGAGAATATGGAAACGTCGCAAAGCGAAGATTCCGGGCGCGGCAGAAAACAGCGCGCAAGCTTGTCGGAGTCTAGAACCCGGAAATCAGCGTAGCAAGTGAATCAGGCAGGCCCTGCATCAGCGGGGCCTGCGTCCAGTTGGCCTTTTGCTACGAAATCTCAGTCACAGATTAATCGCAAGACTTACAGCGGCGCCATTGACGTCCGGATGAATCAAGCCGCACGTCGAGAACGTTTCGACGTTATTTTAGGCTCTTCAGATTCTTGGGCTCCTTCGTTAGCCTGCGGATTAATCTCTTTGGCCAACTCAGTCAGCTTTTCGTCGGTTTCCTTTTCTTCCTGCAAGGTTTCTTCCAGCAGCGACACATGCTCTGACTCACCCAGAAGTTTGGCGAATTCAGACGCGGTTCCATAAGCGGCGATTTCGTAGTGCTCTACGCGCTGGGCCGCGCCGATCAAGGCGGCATCCATCAGAGCTCCTTCGAAATCTTCTTCCATGACTTCGCTGCCTTCCTTGACCAGTCCTTCCATGCCGGCACACTTCTTGCCCCTGGGGCTTTCGTCAAGAGATTCGAAGATCTGCTCCAGGCGCTGCACGTGGCCACGCGTCTGTTCCAGATGCTCCTCAAAACCCTGTTTGAGTTCCTCGGATGAAGCGGCTTTCGCCATTTTCGGCAGTGCCTTCACCAGTTGATTCTCCGCGTTATACAGATCCTTAAGCTCCTCAATATAAAGGTCTCTCAATCCTTCGTTTGCCATGTTTCCTCCGCGAAATTCGCTTGCGTACAATGCGCCACACTTTAGTTGCTCCCACGGCTGGGAAGGGTTTGACCGAAGGTGCGGATGAGGCTCAGGGCCGCAAAAATAGAAATTGCTGAATCCTCGGCTGCTCCAGGGCTGGCTTGGCATCTCTAAAAGACGTGAGAAATTCCGATATTGCCGAACTGCTGGCTCGGGCGGCTGAACATGCAAAGCAGCCTCTGCAGCGGGCCCTCCGACGCGCTGCACGCCGATCCTTTCTTTGGCCGGCAGAGGCTGAAGACATGCTTGCTCGTGGGCAGAGCCTGACAGAACTCGCTGGCATTGGTCCCTACCTGAACAAGCAGATCCTCGAATGGCTCAGGCATCCGCCGGAGGTTGAAGAATCGATTCCCGAGATTCGCAAGAACTTCCTGACACTGGCGGAAGCCAGGAAATTGCGATCGAAGTACCCCGACCCCTTCCATAAGATTCGCGGCGATCTCCAGATGCACACTGTTTGGAGCGACGGGTCGGGGAAGATTCAAGAGATGGCAGCGGCGGCACAGTCGCGCGGGTATTCCTATATCGCAATCACCGACCATTCCAAAGGACTAAAGATTGCCGGCGGAATTGACGAAGATCAGCTCGCGAAGCAAGGCGAGGAGATCGCGGCGATCAACGAGAGTATGCGACGGAATGATAACGGGTTTCGCGTCCTACGTTCGGTCGAGTTGAATCTATCTCCGACGGGGGTGGGGGACATGGATCAGGCGGCTTTAGACCAGCTTGATCTTGTGCTGGGATGTTTTCATTCTGCTCTGAGGCGAAAGGAGGATCAGACGGAACGTTATCTGGCCGCGCTGCGTAACCCTTCCATTCACATCCTTGGGCATCCGCGCGGACGTATCTACAATTTTCGCCTTGGCTTGAGCGCCGATTGGGCACGCGTTTTTGCTCTCGCGGCGGAACTCGACAAAGCAGTCGAAATTGACTGCTACCCGGACCGCCAGGATCTCAGCATCGATCTGCTCGCGATCGCGAGGAAGGAAGGCTGCCGCATTTCGTTGGGAACGGATTCGCACGGTCCCTCACAGCTGGAGTTCATGGAGCTCGGAGTAGTCGCGGTTCTCAAGGCGAAGCTTGATCCAAAGAGAATCCTCAATTACATGTCGGCGGACCAACTACTGGAATGGGTCAAAAGTGTTCGTGAACTGGCTATGGGCGACAGTGAATGAATGGTGAGGATGACCGCAACCGGAGAGGCTCGCGGTACTCGCGACAATCAAAGCATTGAGAACGAGCCTTCGAAAGCGAATGAACTTGCCAATCGAGCGCACTCCACGTACCATAGTTATGTGCGTTAGACCGAATCGGTCGTAAGCAGCATCTCGCCTGAAAAGCCAGTAACCTGCGTAAGTTTCCTCCGACTCCATCCAGCGTAACTACACAACAAGGAAAACGAATACAAGATTATGGAAAAAGGAACAGTAAAGTGGTTCAATGACGCCAAAGGCTACGGTTTCATCAGCCGTCAAAATGGCGAGGATGTTTTTGTGCACTTCTCCGCGATCCAGGCGGGCGGTTTCAAGAGCCTGCAGGAAGGCCAGACGGTGCAGTTCGATGTGACCAAGGGTCCCAAGGGCTGGCAAGCAGAGAACGTGCAAATCGTTTAAGGCAGCGCATCAAGGCGATCTCGCACAAGAGATCGCCTTAATTGTTTTCGACAACTAGAAGGCGACCGAAGGAAGATGTCGCCCTTTGCTGATAGCTAAATTACCCCTAACGGATCTTATCTGACACACGACGAAGCCAGTTCCTCCTACGCCATCATCTGCCACAACATCCGGACTTATCGTTCGGCTGGCGTGGTCACGGTCGTACGCGGCAAGCAAAACGCAGAGGCCACAGTGAAGGAATTAGAAAATTCGGAAAGTTCCGCTGATCGGCATGAGGGCTGGCGCTACTTCATCGAGAAGACAGAGATGAAGGCAGGCACAGATCCTGCAGAGGCGACGCGACGGCGGCAAGCGGACTTGGACAAACGAGAGTCAAAGGCGATCGAAGAAACAAACCCTCCTATTATTCCCTCGCAAGATCCCCGCAGATGAAGCTGTACCGATGTGACGCCCGGATGCAATTGTTGTAAGCAAATTCTTCCGCCGCATGTGCGACCGACCGGCCGCGATCATCGCGCTCAAGTAAATCCGCGTGAACTGGATGTGCCGCATCCCCCCGCAGCAAAGGTCGAGAACTGGCGCTCCACCTTCATGGAACTACAGGTCGGACATCTCGCCGGTTCGTCTGCGTCTTTGATGCGGCGAAGCATCTCGAAAGTCTTGCCGCAGTCATCGCAACGGTACTCGTAAAGAGGCATCTTCTACTCCGGAATTTCGAGTGAAAGCGACTGGTTTTGCCATTGTGAACTAACACCAGATTCCTAGGTATGAATGCAAAATCCCAGGGTTATGTTACAGAAAATCTACTTTCCGGATCATGCATCTGCTCTGAGTTTATAGCCACTATTCTGGAAGGGGCTGCAGTTGCTCTTCCACCGCTCGATAAGCCTGGTCAATGGCCGTGTTCGTATAAGCGCTCGCGCCCGCATCGGAATTGGCAATCGAGATTCTGCCAAACTGCTTTCTCCCGATCACACACGGGCGCTCGTCCGGAGGCCAATCAGGATCGGATAGAGAGTCGTACTCATAGGCGTACCCGTGGGCCCAGCGGTTCACCGTGATAGCGGCGATGTCGCGGGCAGAATCGAACCCGGTGGCTCCGAGCATGCGATTGAGTTGATCGCGGATCTTGCGTTCGAAGGTGGAGAACGGAGTTCCCAGCAGCTCGTATCGTCCCATCTTGTATTGCTCGCGCCGCGGTAGTCCGGGTTGGCACGGGACCCGCAGCATGAACAGAACCATCGGTTCTTCTGGCTTGCGGGGAAACTGATATGTGCCGAGGCTCACCGGAAAATCGAGCATCGTGAAGGAGTGATAACTTCCGGGAGAGATGACTTGGCGAATGCCTGCTTTCTGGAATGAAGTCCAGTTGCGGATGGCGACATGCGTGTAAATCAAGGGCTCTTTGACGCCGTAGTGCAGAGCGTCCTTCTGTCTTTCCGAAAGCTCGGGGCACAAGTAGGGAATCATTCCGTTGTAGCACGCCAGAATGCAGGATTCGGCTCTTACCGTGCATAGCTTTCCTCGCCGCACGTATGCGACTTCTACTTCTTTCGCAGAAGTTGAGGAGCTGAGAATTCGCGCCCGGACTGCGGTCGAATTAAGGCGCAGCCGGACTCGCGAAGACGCTTGGTCCAGTTTGCCGTAATCGCAGGAGGCGGTCACGATGTCTTCCATCGTGTGACCCGGGATGCAGCCGGGGACTAGCGATCGAACCAGCATGCGCGCGATGGAAGCGTTGCCATCGGGAAAATGGAAGATGTAGGGCTCTTCCTTTTCCGGCTCCTCTTCACTCAGATTCAGACCATCAAAGCCGGCGTAGCGATAGGCCCCATAGTCGTCCGGATTGCGATAGCAGGCCAGCGCGGAAATTGCATCGATTCCAACCGCGAATAGATCGTGTGTGTAGGTCTGGAAAAAAGGCAGGACCGCGGGATCGGCTCTGCAAAGTTCGGTTAAGAATGCGGCGTAGCTGATTTTCGCGAGGCGGGCCCGTTTCTCGTCGCGTGAGAGGCCGGGCAAATAATCCTTCTTCTCGGTGTAAAGGCGGATGATTTCTCGTTTTACCCCTTCGGACAGTGGAGTTTTGCTTACGAAATCAGCCCACGGGAGGGAACCCATTCCGGGGACTAAACGATCTTGGCCGAAGCTTTCCTTATCGAAGAAGCAGGCAGTACCGAGATGTGCGTAGAGCTTCCGATCGTACGCTTTGTAAAAAACCTTGGGCTCAATGTCCAAGGCGGCGAGAACGCCCTTTGATATATCGCTGTACTCTGAGGGGCTCTCCATGGACTGAGTGCCACCGTTGCTCAACAGGAGGCGCTTGCCGATGCGGAACTCGTTGCGCCGGGCGTGACCGCCGAAATCGTCGTGGTTGTCGAGAATCAAGATGCGCGCGTTCTTATCGCTGCGCTTCCGATAAAAATAGGCCGCCGCCAAGCCGCTGATTCCGCCTCCAACCACGACCAAATCATAGGTTTCACCTGTGTCGACGGGAGCTCCCGCGGTTTCCCAAAACGTTCCATCACGCAGGGAATGGGCGATATCGAATGCGCCCGGTTGGCTGCCTCTCATTCCGGTCAACGCGGGTGGATACGGCACGGGCGCCTTTTCAGATCCACGAAGAGAAGCGGGGATGGCTGCGTATCCCAGGGCACCGACTCCGACGGCTACGCCATTCAGGAAGTCGCGCCGGCTGATGTGTTGGTGCATGCCAAGCTCGCGGTCGTGCTTGTCCTGACGGTTCACTCTTTGTAGACCCACTTTCGCCTTGTCGTTGCGATCCTTTCGGCAATGAAAGGGCCGTAAGCTACATTACTATAATTCCGCAATGTTCGGGGGGCGACGCCAGCGAGGATAGGAGAAGCGGTTCAACTTTCAATAAAATCTGGCGAGCCAACGGTCAGCCGAATGCCGCGCGATTAACGTGTCTATTTCGTTTCGTTAACGCCCGAGGTAAATGGGCCGCATCCACGCCGCATGGTTTCACGGAATTTGTCACGTTCTTCCGGCGTCATCTTGTCCCAGCGCTCGATCATGCGGCGGCGCCAATACCAGCCACGAAGAGGTCGGCCACGATGAGGTCCGCCACGAAATCCGCCAAACAAGATTTTGCTGAGCAGTAGGATGCCCAGGGCCTGCCAGAACGTAATCATGTGCCAACCGAACAGAGCCGGTGTTAGCCAGTTCCACAAGCGCATCACGACATAGCCCACAATGGTCAAGAAGGCTAAGCCGAACAGCACGAACTTCAATACTCGTACAAAGCGACTTGTTCTCATAGTGAGGTCCTATCGTCTCGTAAATTCTTCATAGGTGGCGCGGAGGCGCTCCCGAAGGTGCAGAACTGCATAGTGCGTGCGGGAGAGCAGAGTGTTGACGCTGACGCCAGTGCGCTCGGAGATCTCTTTGAAGCTGTATCCCATCAACTCATGGGCAATGAAAACTTCCCGCTGCTCGTCTGGCAGTTCCTCGAGCGCATCATCCAATTCTTCCACCAGCAGGTTGCGAGCATAGACCGCGTCGGGCCCGGCATCCGCAGAGGGAAGAAGTTGCTCGAACTCAAGCACATCTCCGTCTGCTGAAATTGGCGCACCCTCAGTTTGTGTACGCTCCCGACTCTTTCTGCGAAACAGGTCGATGATGCGGTTGCGTGCCACCCGGAACAGCCATGCCGTGACTTGCTCGACCGGCTTCATCATGCGGTAAGCTTCGACCAGCTCTGAGAAGACCTCCTGCAGGATGTCTTCGGCTTCACTCTGGTCGGCAACTCTGCGCCGAATGAAATTGCGCAGCCGGGGTTCGTCGCGAGCGATCGCTTCCGAGATCTTCTGATCCTGCTCGGTCATCGGCCACTGCTTTCCCAGCGCAAGGTCCATCACTGTTGTAGACGGATGAGCCAGGGAAATATTGTAAGGGCATTGGAGAGAGGGACGGGTGCCCGCCGCAAGTCACTCTAAACCTATCCTCGACTGGCGGGGAGGGCCTATTGTGGATTAATAGGCATTCTTGCTGTCAAAAATGTGGAGCAACGTCATCGTGATGATTTGGAGGTCGAAGGTGAGACTCCAGTTGCGCAAGTAATAAAGGTCGTATTCCACACGTTTTGCGATTGAGGTGTCGCCTCGCCAACCGTTTACTTGCGCCCATCCTGTGATCCCCGCCTTGAAAGTATGGCGGAAATTGTAGCGGTCGAACTCATCGAGGAACTTCTCCACGAAATGAGGACGCTCAGGCCGGGGCCCCACGATGCTCATGTCGCCTTTGAACACATTGATAAATTGCGGCAATTCATCGAGATTGGTCCTGCGAAGCAAACGTCCCACCCTGGTACATCGGGGGTCATTCGCGCAGGTCCAGCGGGTGTCGCCCTCTTCCTGACTCCCAACGCGCATAGTGCGGAACTTCAGCATGCGAAAAACGCGGCCGTTCAGTCCCACGCGCTCCTGTACAAAAAATACTGGACCTCTGCTCGTGCATTTAATGGCCAGCATAATGAGCAGGCTGAGCGGGAACGTAATCAGCACGACAAACAGAGAGAATGCAATGTCGAAGATGCGCTTCTCAAACAAATACGGGCCGGTCTCAGCCAGGGTAGGGCGAAGGTCCAGCATGTGGATACCGCCCAAGTCGATCAGACGATCGCGGAGTGCGACACCTTCGCCAAGATCGATGACCACGCGAGTAGGCACGCATAGTTTCTCCAACACCGGGGCAACCCGCTGCACATCGCTGAGGCGACCCGCGGGGAGGGCGATGATCACGTCATCAATGGAGTGCCCGTTAGAAAAAGTCGGAATGTGCCCGACTTCATAGACTGGGCCTTCCACCGCCACCTCTTGATCCGGTAGGTGTACGAATCCTACAACCTTACAGGGCAGCACTTCGCCGTGGAGCAGGGATGTGGCTACGCGCCTTGCGAAGCGGTCGGTCCCCACGATCAGGATTCTGACTTCGTTTCTCCCGTTCCGACGCAACCATTCGAGGAAAACGCGGAAGAGAATGCGTGCGATCGTTGCCAGAACGAAGAGTGCGCCGGCGCTGAGGGCGATGACCAGCCGCGAGTAGCTGGCCTGGCGGTAAAGAAAACCCGACGCCATGACAATCGCGTACGTGAACGCGAGCGCTTCGAGTAGGCGGCGGCTCTTTCTCCCAGGCGCGTAAAGTTGCTCAACATTCCACAGTCCGGACTCTTCCGCCGCGATCGCCCAAATGATCGTGGTCAGGAGAGTAATGCCCCAGTAGTTGGGGAGACCGGCGGGAGCGGTTCGCGGCAGGAAAATGTTGAATCCGAATCTTATTTCGATCGCAATGAAATAGGCGCACGCAGGCAGCAACAGCGTAAGTATTCGCAGGTAGTAACGTACATAACTTAGCCGACTACGAATCATGCAAAACAAACTTCCCCAACACAAAACGACGAAATGCGGCAGAACGATAATTCATTCGAAAACACGATACGCGCTGAGTCGCCGCTTCAAGGCCAAGGGCAACAGCGTCTCATTTACTCCCAGCAATAGTCCGAAAGTCTTTGCGATGTCTTGCTTAAGCCCGCGCCGCGCCGAGTGGCGCATTGTCTGGTGGCGTGCGCGCCTGAATTTCTTCTCCAGTAGTCTGTAGGCATCGCGCATCATCGAGTCGCGCGTTCCTGCCGCTTCCCAGATTTTCAGGAGCCTGAGGGTGTAGCCGATGTCAAAGTAGCGTTTGAAGAGCCCAACCGTGGTATGTGCGTGGGAGTGGTACACGGCGGCATGGGGTTCGTACACAATCTTCCAACCGCGGTCGAGAATATGTTTGGCGATTCCAAGATCTTCAAACACCTTGAGATCCTCGGGAAAACGTTCTTCCTGCCACACGCTGCGTCGAATCGCGGCATTCACATCTGAAAAATGATAGAAGCGATATCCCATCTCATTCCGGCGTGAGGGATCTTTGACTATCTTTTGGTCGCCATAAATTGTGTCCAGAGCGTCCTCGCGTTCAACAGAAGAGCCAGGCTTGGGGAACTGGCGCCCGTAAACTGCGGCCACGTCTGGATCGGCGAAATTTGAAATCAGCTTCATGAGCCACAGGTCCGAAACTGGAACGGCATCTTGAGTGAGAAACACGAGAATTCGCCCGCTTGCGAGACTGGCGGCGAGATTTCGCGTGCGGGCGTGATGGAATTCGTGTGGAGGAATTTGCTTCAGTCGAATCGGAAACCGGAGAAGAAGCTCGAGGGTTCCATCGGTCGAACCGGAGTCGATTGCGATCACTTCGAACGAGTTGACTTTCTTCTGAGCGAACAGTGCCGGGAGCAAACGCTCAAGGTCCCGGCGGCCGTTTTTGGTCAAAAGCAAAACGGATACTTCCTGCATTACATCCTCGTCGGGAGTTTTCGGCACCCCGGCCTACCCCCAAAAGCCGGCTTTGCACTTCCCTGAGATGCATAGAAGCGGCCGACTGCTGCGGCAAAAGAGAGGGTTTTGTTGAGCAAGGTGCACCAGGAGTGCCGGAGCCTACGGGGATCACCTTACGTGAATCACCTAGAGCGTTCCGTGACGCGCTTTTGCGCGCGAATGGAACTGGATATGCTCTCGGAGGAGGCCTTCCTGATCGCTGAAAACTTTTTCCATTTCGCAGAAAAGGCAGAACGGCGTAAGACTGCGCAGAGCTCTGAATTCTTCACGGTTTTCCTCTTCTGAATTGTCCAGCGCTTCCTAAGAATCGAGGGTAGTTTCAGGAGAGCAGCCACTTTTGCGCGAAGGAACGCGGTTCCCGCACCGAATCGGAAGAAATACACAAACGCTCCTATCTCATAGAGCAAGCGTGTTGGAGCGGAGCGGAGAACGAGTGCGGTCGGGAGATTCTTTAAGTACACCAGTTCAATGTTGCGTTGGGCATAGAACACCTGCGTTCCAGGTCGTTTCCTGATTGTAGAGCGATACCGGTGATAGACGACGGCTTTCGGAAGGTAAACACACCGGTAGCCGGCAAGCTGCGCGCGGAAACTCAAATCAACATCCTCATAAATCATGAAAAAGTCAGGATCGAGAAATCCAATATCATCGAGCATATTGCGGCGATAGGCGGCGGCGCCTGCGCACGCGCCGAATATTTTGCGAGGATACGCCCATTCCGGACTGTCCAGTTCATCCCTGCCCAACTCGCTGGTAGTACCCGCCATTGATAATTCAAATCCGCAGTTCTCGATTCTGCGGCGGTCGTCAAAATACATCATTTTGGAAGCGAAGCTACCTGCATCCGGAAAACAAATGCTGGCATTGCGGATCTCCTGCAGCCATTCGGAATCCGCTTCGGTGTCGTTGTTCAATAAGACAATCAGGTTGCCCTGCGCTAATTTATGACCCGCTATGTTTCCGCCGGTGAAGCCCAAGTTCTGGGCGAGAGCAAGAAGACGCACCTCGGGAAAATTCTGGCGGACGTAGTCGGCCGATCCGTCGTTGGATCCGTTGTCTACCAGAATCGTTTCGAAATCGCGAAACGTCTGGCGGCGCAAACTGGACAGGCAATCTTCCAGGAAATGCTTCCCATTCCAGTTCGCGATGATCACGCTAATCTCAGGCATAAAGCACTTCACGCGGCTGGGCTAGGTCTGGGGCGTAGCACCACCGGGACGCTCACGCGCCTCGCGGAAGAGATGCAATGCTTTTGAACGATCGCCTGAATCGCCAACTGGCCCAGCGTTGGCAAATAGATGAAGAAGTCCCAGAAGAAGATCAATCCCATGGCCGACAGCAGTATGGGAGAAATCAATAGATAACGGCTGATTCGCTCTCTGTTAACCAGGAACGCGCTTAGAACGCCGAGCGCGAAGTTCACGGCCACAATTCCGAACCAAGAAAAATCGAGATAATAATCGGCCAGATACGTGTGCACGCCGTCGATGATGTGCGAATCCGAGAGGGCAATCGTGTGCGGGTTCGACGGCGCCCAGAACGAGGGCAGCACCGGGTAAAGGAATGACAATGTTGGCTGCGTAAAGTGCGCGCCGTGAATGATCCAACAAAGATTCGAAATCGGAACCGAAATGTACGTGATCGGCCACAGCAAGGCCATTGGCCACGACTTGAACTCAGGCTTAATCTCCATGAAGCTGAAGAAGATGTCCTGCGAAGTTCTGTAATTGCCCACGATCGTAATCATCCCGAGTGCAATCAGGAGCACCACAACAGCGCGGACATAAATCTTCTTTTTCGAGGCCGAACTGCGGATCGACCAGAGGACCACGGCCTGCGCCATTGCCATCAGCAGCGGACCACGAAGCACGTAGGCCAGCATGATTCCCAAGGCGAAGGCCGACCAGAGCCAGCGTCTCCATCTCGAAGATTCAATGAGCGAATTCAGAAAGAGCGCACTGACCATCGGCTGCAGCGCCTGCTTGAACCTGCCGTATTCCTGATAGTCGAGGGTGGACAATCCAAAAAATGCGGCAATAGGAGGAAGTCCAAACGCAGCGTAGTTATAGATGACCAGGAGCAGGGAACAACCGCCAAGAATCAAAATGCTCTTGCGCAAGGGCGCGATTCGGATCGAATAACGCTCGAGTTCCGGCCGGAAATCTGAATCGTCCGACTGTCGGGTCACGGCAAATCCCACAAGCATGGCAAGAACTGAGACCAGAAAAACGGTCAAGCCAAGGGCATGATCCGGATAGGTTGACCAGGAAACCTGAAGTTCAAGCGTGCCCAGCATGACGATCCAGATTGTGAGGAACATGTACACCGGATGACAGAAGAATGGCAATTGCGACAGCGGCCGCAGACGAAAGTACTGGCGAATCGTTTTCCTGGTGCCATTCATACGTGTGACACGGGCATGTTTAGTGAGGATTGCGTTTGCCGAAGACGCCGGCCACGTCTTTGGCAACACTTTCCCATCCTTCTGAATACCGCCAGTAGCCTCCGTTCAACATTTCGCGAATGACCTTTGGAAACCGGGAAACGCTGGCTCTCGGCAACAGAGCCCGGTGTTCGCGGTGAGAAATCTTGGCCTTGATTTCGCGCAGCGCACCATCCCCGAAAGGAAAATCCGCGCGCCGCTGCTCCAGACGCTCGTAAACCTGCCGGAAGCGGATGATTTCCTCCATATAAAAATTTGCCCCGGTGCTTCGAGCGCGCGCCAGCCGGTCACGCAGCCTTGTGCGTCCAGGGCCAATCTGCTGTTGCTGATGGCACCGGTATTGCATGAGAGATTCGGCGATTGGCAAGAATTGTCCGCACGCCGCCAGCAGAAATGCGCTCCAGTTATCGTGAACGTGGTTAGGCGGAATCGGAGAAATCAGCGGAACAAACTTCCGATGAAACGCCATAGTCGCCCCGGTCACTACAGGATGTTTTACGAGGATGTTGAGCGCCTGACCATTCGCGAATCGTTTCTGGTCGCGCACGCCAAAGGAAAAGGACTGCCAGAGTGATAATCCCAACTGCTTTCCGCGGTGGTCGATCAAATCCGCGTCGCTGAAGACCGCAACCGGCGCACAGGGGCGGAGGAACGCATTCTCGATTCGAGCGAGCTTCTTTGGATACCAAATGTCATCCTGATCGCCCAGCACAATGACGTCACCGGTGCACAAGGAGAATGCGCGATTGAAGTTCCGCGTGGAACCGAGAGTCTTCTCGTTTTTTGTGACACGCACGGGAAATGGCGCCAAGCGTGCGAATTCGTGGAGAATATCCAGCGAGCCATCCAACGACCCATCGTCACAGATCACCAGTTCGTCAGGCAGCCTGTCCTGATCCGCAATGCTCTTCAGTTGCAAGGGCAGAAATTCCCCGCCATTGAATGTGCACAACGCGATGGAAATGCTAAGCGACAAGTCTCAAAGCCCCAATCCTTGCGGACTCAAATCTCCCGTTTGATCAGCTCTCCAGATTCGCCGAAGTCCGCAAAATTTTGACTGAAAGTACCGGGGCGAAACCGAATGCCCAGGCGTCCGGCCCGTCCATCGAAGAAACCGCGCCACATCATGCGGATGCAACCTAGCTTTTCCTTCCCGAACAGAAGAATTCCCAATGCATGTTGAATCAGTCTTTGGACTACAAATAACTTGGTTGCAAGGCGCGGTGAGTACTGCCACATGGTGAACGTTTCATTGCGCGCCATGTAGTACTCCCGCCAGGGACTGTGATCCGCCCAGACTTTATTCTGGCCGAAGAAATCCACGTCACGCGAAGTTCCGATCGCGTGCTCGAGAACGCTGTCGCGCACGACGGCTATAGAAAATCCGTGATGCCGCAGGCGGAGACAGTGTTCGTAGTCCACAAAGTCCATGAAAAAGTCGGCACGCGGCAATCCCGCGCGTTCAAGAGCCTCCCTCCGAAGCAAGCTTCCGGACGAGATGACCATGTCAACGAATGCAACCGGTGTGTCGGCCCGCTCTGCGCAAGGCTCGAAACGTCCCGCGCGCAGGGACAAGGCCGGATAAAACGCGCCAGTCTCTCGGTTCACGCACATGGGGGCGAGAATTGCTGTGCTTGCCTCCGTATTATTCAAATGCAAGAGGCCCGAAAGCAGGCGTTCGAGCGCATCCGGCGCCGGCACGCTATCCTGGTCGAAGATCCAGATCCAGTCATGCTTCTGTTCGTGGGCGGCGAACGCGAGTCCAGCGGCCAGGCCGCCACCAATGCCGACATTTTCTGGGAGCGCCAGTACGGTTATTTCCGGATATTCCGTCGCCAGCAGGGCGGTCGTGCCATCGGTGGAGGCGTTGTCCACAACGATAATTTGGTCGAGCTTACGACTTTGGTGAATGAGGCTATCCAGGTGCGCCTGCAGTACCCCGGTTCCGTTATAAACGACCGTCACGCTCGCAATGGAGAAAGGCTTCTTCATTCGATTTTGTCGAGTTGCGTATTTTCGCTTCCTCTCTCCATTTGTTAGGTCAATCGACAGGCTCGTCCGAAATGTGAGCGGCCGGATCCGAAGCAGCGTTGTTCTCCTTGTCCGAGTGACCAGAGCCATTTCGACTTACGAGATGTATGGCTCGCGCAACCCAGGGTTTCCTTTGCACCGTCTGATAAATCTCGTTGGCCAGGATTTTCCGCGGATGATCGTCGTCGAGTTGTTCCCAGCGGACGGACAGGACCGCCCAAAAACCAGCCAAGGTGGTTGCGAGCGCGGTGCCAAACAGTACCAAGAGTGTGCGGGGCGGAAAAGACTTTCTTTCCGGAACCGCCGCAACATCTAGAACTTTGATACTGGGAATTTCGCGGGCTTCGTCGACTCGGGCGACCTCGTATTGTTTGGTCAAGGTTTCAAAAACTGTTTCTTCGACTTTGGTGCGCCGGTATAAGTCGGACCAGGTCACTCCCAGGAGCGGCAACTGGCGGATCGAGGGGACCAGATCTTGCTCCGTCCCAGTCTGCCCCGCCCCGGGAGTGATAGAACTCTGATCCTTTGTGCTTCCTGGAGGTGCGCCCATTTTCTGCAACTGGCGGTGGTATTCATCGATGCGCGCCTCGAGTGAGCGCACGCGGACATTGTTGTCGGTATAAATTTGCCGCAAACCTTGCAGTTCGGTCTGCGCGGCAATCAGCTCTCCTTCCAGTTCTCCGGCCGCGCCGATCATGGCCCGTCCCTGTTCCTTCACATCCAGGGCCGCATTTTTGCTGGCAAACTGGCTGAAGTCTTTTTCCGCGCTCTCCAAATCTTGTTCTACTTCTTTGAGCCTGTTCTCGAGGAACACGCGCTCCCGGTGAGCGGCCGACGTGTCCAGGCTGATCACAACGCGGTTCAACTGATCCACGTAATCTTGCCCAATTTGCGCAGCGCGGGTTGCACTGGTATCCGTAACCTTGATCGTGATAATGCCGCTCTTTCGGTCGGAGGAAACGTCGCTCCGGCTCTCCAGCTTTTTCCGTGCGTCCTCGTAACGGCGCACGCTGTAGACTTTGCGCAAATCGAATTTGTCGATGATCGCGTTTTCAACGGTCTGGCTCTTGAGCACGCCGACAAACAGATCTCCAGAAGTCTTGACTCCGAACAACTCGCTTCCCAGAGACCCGAGTCCGCCGCCCTTGCCAAGGGCCGCTACCATCGACGCGAGTCCTTGTCCCGCCTGGTCGGGCGGCATCAGCCGCGTAGTGGTGGTGTAGCGCGCGGGAATCAGAAGTGCGATTACGGTGGACAATACGAATCCGATGATCGCCCATCGGCAGAGCAGATCGCGTCGATCCCAAAGGACGCGCAGCTTATCTATCTTTTCGCGGTCCTCCGGCTCTTCTCGAATCTCGATGAACTCCGGCTCGAGTTCCGCCTCGGTATACTGCGGCCGCCGTTTTGTGATCTCCCGGGTTGCCATAGTTCGGTTGCGGTCTCGCTTTCGCCTTCCTATTCGGAGCCGTGCCTGCGCGAAATACCCTTAGGCCAGAATGTCAATTGCAACGATGAACTCACATTGGATTGTCGGGTTGGTGCGATTACCGGGAAGGTCCAGGCTTCGTATTGCACCTCCGCAGAAACGCTGAAGCTGGAACATGCCCAGATATCCGCCCGCACGCTGGCATCGGCGAGCGTCCCCCCGCTTGGAATGAATTCATGGCTTACTTTCAGATGCCTGAACTCAAACTGCAGTTTGTTGCGCGAGGAGAGCCAATAGGACGTCCACGCTTGTACGCCTTGTCCCTCCCGTCCGACCCAATTTCCCATTAAATGGCCTGAATTTACGTAGCCGGATATCCAGGTGGGGTTGTAGTAAAAAAAGCCCGATCCGACGTTGCCTCCAATGGGTGGGTCGGTGTAGACGCCCTCCGCGCGGAAGTCCATTCTATGTACCTTAGGGAGACGTGGAATGTAGATCCCGCCCAACCATGCAGCGACATCGGGACCTACGATGGGGCTGATCGTGTCGTGCTCCGTGAATCCATCGGCATAAAGGGTCAGCGCATTGTGGAACCGATAGCTGAAATCCAGACCCGACCGGCGCGATCCCGGCTTGTTGGCTGCGCCCGGAATCGTTTGATCGGTCGAAAACACACTTCTCAGGAACGTGTGCCAGGTGAGGGGATATCCGGGGCCGCCGTAATCGGTCGTGCGGGACATGCCGAATTCGAAATTTCGCGTAGGCTTGAAGCTGAACCGCTCACCATGAACGATGGGTTGCGGATGCAGCGATTGGCCGTACTGCCCCACCAGGCCGAGCGGCGTAAACATGAATTCGTAACCGGAATACTGGCCGATGAAAAACTCCAGGCGCATAGGTCCGAGCAAGCCCAGAATGCTGGGAAGCTTGAACGGGGTGACCCGATTTACGCGGAACATCGTCAACGGCTCGGCGTTGTCGCTGACCATCATGCCGCCACCCTCATCGGGTCCCCACCAGAGGCTCTGCTTGCCGTAGGAGAGCTGCCAGTCGGAAAGATTCATGGCCACATACGCGTCGAGAAGCCGGCCGCGGCCGGTGGCAGGTGTAGGCGTGTCCGGCGGCACTGGAAAGGGCGCCGGAACGATCGAATGACTAAAATCGGCAAGCGAGATCGCTTCGCGAGCAGCCAGGGGCAGCGCGGGTGCCGCCGGAGAATGCTGAAACTCGCTGCGCACATAAATCGCGAATGGACCTTCCGCCGCCCAGCCTGAAAGTCCGGTGACGTTGTTGAACCCTTGTTCGTCCGGGCGGCCGAAATCGTTGTAAATCGTCTGCGCGAAATGATAGCTGTCGGTCAGAGGCTTGCCCACAATCTCAGTCGCTCTTGTATAGGCTGATTCCACGCGAAATTCGCCGTTGTCGCCACCGCCGAGCCAGTTCAACTCATTGCTGAATTCGTGCTCCAGTTCTGCGTAAATGCGCGCAGCTTCGCCGCTGCCTTGATCGTCGCCGATACGATCGGAAGCCTCGCTCACCTGCCGTGCACACTCGATCCGCGTCCAAGGTCGCATCGCCGCGATTTCGCTGCTGATGTATCCCATGGCGGCGAGACGTTCCAAAGCCGGATAGATCCAGCTATCCAGTGACACGTAAGGCGATCCCATGAACTTGGATTGCCAGTGCCAAGGCCGCTCCGGGTGAATCCCTGGTGCTTCCCATGCCGCCCCGGCAAGATCGGGTCTGTGGTGCGCACGATAGACATATTCGCTCGTCAGATATCCCAGAGCCGCGCCCACGAGGACATCGGAAGGGAAGTGCTGCTTCGCCGTAATACGCGACGCGCTCACCATGGTCGCCATTCCGTAGGACAGAAACCTGATGAATGGACTGGGATACTCATGCGCGACGATGCCCGCGATTGCCCATGCACCCGCGGCGTGTTCCGACGGAAACGAGGAGCCGCCGTTCCAAAAACGCCCATTCGAGGAATCCTGGTACGGTCGCTCGCGGCCGGAGGCATACTTCAGAGCCTCGACCGCGATTAGCGCATCAATGGCCGATTCTCCGCTTAGAAAACCAGTTTCGCGCTGGTGTTCATTGTGGGAAACGAGGCCTAGAAAATAAAGGCCGGCCGCGCCGCCCGCCATGGAGTAGGCTCCATAGTCTGACAGATGACGATAATGCGTCAGCGTGCTCGGATCATTCGAAAGGTGCCTGCTTAGATCGGTGTCCGTAGCGAACAGGGCGGCCGCGAATCCTCCCAAAGGCACCATCCACGTGCTGTCGGTGAAGCGGATTTTTCTGGGGCTGGTCCACATCCCGATCTGGTCCCGCACAAACGCTTGCGGGAGCGTAATGACTTTGTTCTTGTTCTCACCTGGTTGGGGAGCGTCAGGAGCTATCTCCGTATCGGCAACCGGATCGTCGTGGTGATCAGCCCGGGAGGATGTCCGTCCACTGACATTCATGGATGACGACGGATTGGATTGCCCGAATGCGATGGAGACGCTCGCGATGCATGCCACAGTAATAATCCAGGTGCGCACAGTCCCCAGAAGTAGTTTCGCTTTCACAAACTCTCCTCAGTAGTGCGCTGCCAGGATTACGCTGGTAGCAATCGAACTCAGGATTTGCGCATTGGTGAAGAGCGTTTTCCAGATCGGCGGGCCACCCAGCGGCTTTTCGGGCACCACGACCATGTCCCCCGGTTGCAGTGCTACGTCCATGCCTCCGCCGGACACCCAGAACGAGCTGTGATTTCCGAGAACCGTTCCATTCGCGCGAATTACGAATGTGGCCCGCTTATTCGCCATGTTGGTCGGACCACCGGCTTGCATCAGGTACCATTTGGCACTCTTGCCGGGACGGAATGAAACTGCCGTCGGGCCATAAACCTGGCCTTGCACCATGACGTAGCTGGGGCGCTTGGGGATCATCAACACATCGCCCGAGCGCAGCGTTACATCTCGGGTGGTGTTTTCCCAGTCCTTGATATTCGAGGAAATCTGAATGCTGACGCGCCCGCTCGGAGGACTGGCCGCAAGATCGTCGAGAGCAGTTTGCCACTGCGTCAGAGCCGATCCCGCCGAAAGCTTTTCATCGACATCTGGGGAACTGACCGCAGTGAGTCGTAGTGCAGTCTGTTGTTCCCTGATTCTCTGTACCAGTTCGACGTAGGAGCGCTGCTCGAGTTTCTGCACTTCAGTGCGCAAAAGAACCGCACCATACGGATATGCTGCCGGTGAAAATCCGCCGGCACGTTTCAAGGCTGAACTCAAGCGCTCGCCCGGACGAATGCCGTAGGCGCCGGGATGCACCACTTCGCCGCGAATTGAGATGGAGGCGCCGATGTCGTTCCATCCGGGCACCTGCGCGACCGTGAGCACATCTCCATTGTTCAGCGTGAGATTCTCATCCGGCTTATCGGCCATCGCGTCCGCCAGCACGATGTGCTCCTGATTGCCTGTAACCTGCTTGTCGTCTTGCCATGAGTAATGCGTGAGGTCGGCGGTCTTAACGTCGGCGCTGGGCTTCAATCCTCCGGCGGCACGAATCAAATCAGAAATGTGCATCTCGGCTGTAAGCGGATATCGCCCGGGCCGGGCCACTTCGCCTTTCACGTATACCGTGGCAGGTTCCACGGCAGCGGCATTTCTATGCACCAGCACGCGATCGCGCGAATGCAGCACGATGTCGTCGGTCGGATTGCCGTCCAATGCTCCGCTCAATTTCACGTTGAGAATCTTCAACGTGCTGTCCGGCTGGTACCGGAACACCTGCGCATCTACTTGCGCCGCATCGGGTGCAAGTCCCCCGGCCAGGTGAATGGCATCCTTGAGGTGAATCTCGCCCGACGTGCGGTAGGTCCCGGGGGCGCGTACGTCTCCCCACACCGATACTGACGGCGGATTCTCAAAATCGTACCGCCCGAAAAACTCAACCGTGTCCAGCGGCTTCAGTTCGGGGGCCTTCGAGGGATCGGCTATCGCATCAGCCACGCTGAAGCTCTGCACAGTGGGACTAAAGTCGGGCATGCGCAGCCGGATAATCTCCCCATATTGCAGCGCAGGCTCGGGCAGCAGGTCTTTGTACGAACTGACCAGGTCGGTGACCCGCATGCCCTGGTGGTACGAATACTTTCCGGGGCGGATCACGTGTCCTTCGAGATAGACGGCATCTTGAGCATAAGGCGCAATGGGAAAGATGCGGATGCTGTCGCCATCTTGTACCTGGAACGAAGCAAGTTGCTGGTCCATCTGCCCCGCGGAATCGGTCTGCGGAACATCCAGGTTCAGCATGGTTTTCTTTTCATGCGCAATCGTGCGCTGGACTTCGATATTCTTCAAAGTCGCTGTTGGCAAAAGACCGCCAGCCAGCTCGATTACGTCGGCCAACGATTTTTCATTCTTCTGTTCATAGATCGCGGGCCGGCGCACCATACCTTCGATCGTAATTTCAGGACCGAGCGGCGGGACCATGACGGTGTCCCCGCTCTCCAGGCGCTGCATGTCGCCCTTCACACCATGCAGCAGAAGATCGTAGACATCTACGTCTTGCACCAGTTCGTTGCCGCGATAATGTTTGAGGATGCGCAGCGAACCCCGTCCCGTAGGGCCGCCCGCCGCGAATAAAGCATTCAGCGGTGTGGAGAGCGAGCTGACATCGTAGGCCCCGGGACGCACGACATCGCCGACAACGTAGACGCGCACCGTGCGCAATCGCGACAAGGAGACATCGGCGGAGACATCGCGGAACTGCGTGCGTAATGTCCTCTGCACCGATTCCTGCACCTGGCCAAGTGATTTCCCGGCCACTAGAACGGGACCCACTTCTGGAAGACTTACCCGGCCTTCTTTATCAACCACCCGGTAAAAACGGCGCGAGATGCCGCCCCACAAGTCAATGGATATTCCGTCGCCGGGCCCAACCACGTAATCCGGACCGACGGGCATATCCATAGGAATCATCTCCAGGTTGCGAGTGCCGTTCTCAAAGATCTGCATTCCGAACCGCTGGACAGCTGGAGGCCGTGCCGCCGTCTGCAGATACATGTCGTACAGCGATGGAATCATTTCGTACGGATTGGGCCTTCTTAGGAGACGCTGTGTGGGGCTGACTGCTTCGCGAGCCCGGCGGGCGTCCGAAGTCCCGAAGCGCATATCCACATCGTAGTTCGATCCATCTGTTCCCGAAGCGTAAACGCTTTTGTTATCTGAGTTATCCCTGATTGCGCCAGGGCTGGAATTGTCGGGCAGGCCCGGATTCAATGCTTCTCCGGAAAAATCGGAACCCAGCGTCAGGTCCGGTTCGGCTTTTTGTGGATGGCGTCCAGGCGCTATGCCGGAAGGCCCCAATGGTGAAAAGTCTTCGCCCGAGTCGCTGCCGGCTTGCGCCTGTTCGGCCAAGGCCACATCTGTCCCACTGGTGCGCAGCAGAGAGGCTACATCCGTGCCCGGCGCTCCGTGTGGGGTCGGGGTCACGGGCGCGGTGGATGGCGCGTTCTGCAAGCCCGGTACTTCGCCAGGCAGTTCATTCATGCCTGGCTGTTGCGCTGGCAACTCCTGAATGGAGCGATTGTTTTGTTTCTGTCCGGCACAATCCTCGGTCTTTGGGTCGCAGCCTTGCGTTTGTTCCAGCGTTCGTTCCCGCTGCTGGCGCGTCCTGGTCCGGGACAGTTCCTCGTCTTGCGCAATGTACTTCGCACGTTCGCGAATCAGAATTGCCTGTTCCTGCGCCAAGGGTGATTCAGGATTTAACGTGGGCTTCAGGTATCCGTATTTCTGCACAAGCACAGTGGCCACAGAGCGGAAAGCAATGTCATTCTCGAGACGATCAAAAATGGCTTCATCGGTGAGATCGGAATCCGAGATCAGCTGGCCGTGATCGGTCGCGTCCTTAGCGATCCAGCGTTTGAGTTCCACCATGAGCCCAGGATCGCGATGAAAGATAATGACAAGTTGGCCGACGGATGCCGACACGCGCTCCAGGTTTTGACGGGCCAAGTCGGACTGCGCCATAGGCGCAGCCTGCCCTGTCTGTGCTATTGCGCTGGGCCATGTGAGGGCGAGGCCTGCACCCAGCAATACATTTCGGCCTAGACGACCTACACGACTCATGGCAAACGATCTGCTTACTTTCACATTCGTCAATCGGTCCCCTCGAGGTGCTTATGCTGTTTTAAGGCCGACAAGGCCTGGCCGCTGGCGAATTGCGTTCAATACGCCGGCCTCCGAGCTTTCCACCGGTTTCGTGCGGATGTCGATCATGGCCCAGTAATAGATTCCGCGATTTTTCTCAGGCGCCAACGCCAGAATCCGCATGCGTGGATACCGCCCCAGCAGGAACCCACATTGACTGAGGCGCCTTTCCGGTTCCTCCAGAGCGAGGATGAGTACGTCCGGTTGCGTCTGTTCCACCATGTCATTCAACTCAGTCTCGTCAGTAACCTCGCCGACAATCTCGATATCGGGCTGGTCTGCGATGGTTGCGATTACCATTTCGCGCATCAGCCGAGGACGATTAGCGACGAGCACGCGCACGCGTTTCAATGTGCTCTCCTTCGTCTCGAAAAATAAGACCGGAGCAGCACAAGCACAAGGTTCAAAAGAGAACTAGGAGAATGCGGCGGAAAGGTACTGGGCGCCAGTACTAACTGTGCTGGTACTGGGTACTAAGTGTTCGACTGTAGAAGGGAACCACTCCACAGTAGTTCCGACTGGGCAATGGAAGCCAAGGCTTCCAAAGGAATAAGCGGGTACAAAAAAATGTCCGCACGAAGAGACCCAATGCCTTGCCGACGCCGGCACGAGGTCCCCCGTAGCTGTTGAATGTTGTTCTGCTTTAGCGGGCTTCTGTGCCTGTAGAGTATGTTTCGCCCCGCCCTCGCACCTTGTTGCTGATGTCCTGCACTTTGTCGCTTATCGTGCTACGCAATTCCGTTCCGCTGCTGGGGGCGAGTAGCAATCCGACTCCTACTCCAAGCCCGATGCCTGCGGCGAAGCTGAGGAAGTTGCGAAAGGTGTGATCTTCCGGATAGATGGCATTTCTGGCGTCGTCTGCTATTTCTGAGGCCCTATCCGAGGCACGATCAACTTGCTCGGCGGTCTGATCCATGATGTATACAGCAGTTTTCAAAAGCGATCTGGCGATCTTGCTCAGTTTCATTGGTGTGATCCTTTCAGCTTAATTAGCGCATGTAACTCAAGAGTGCTTCCATCCTTGCTAGCAACTCAGTACAGAGCGCTCGAAATCTTTGGTCGTGTCGCAGACGCCATTCGAGCGTAAGCGTCGAAATTACCGCTGTCATTAGGGGAAACCTTGTACTTAATGGAGAAACATAAGGGTACCCTGCGGTTCTATGGAATATGCGGTTGCCGTGCAACCCAAATGACTTGACGCAAAGTCTAACGAGGAAAGTTCGCCATGGGAGCCTCTTACGAATAATTCCGCTCAAAAACTCTGTCAAATCGTATTCTCCGCCGTGCTGTGCTTCACTCTTTGCACGCTCCCCTGTTACGGCGCTTTAGGAGGCGATGTTTCATCGGTACGAGACGATCAGGCTCGTATCAATGCGGCCCTGCGCGTTACTCAAACCAACGCATATAACGTTCACGAACTTCACTCGCCTACAGGCCAGGTGATTCGGGAATTTGCCGCCCCCTCCGGAAAGATCTTTGCCGTATCGTGGCACGGGCCATGGGCCCCTGACCTCAAGCAATTGCTGGGCTCCCATTTCACTGAGTTCCAGCAGGCAATGCAGTCGCCCGACAGCCGCATTGCTCGCGGCCCTCGCGTCGTGCAGCAAGGTAATCTGGTCGTTGAACTCGGAGGCCATATGCGGGATTTTGTCGGCCGAGCGTACCTCACCGATCAGGTGCCCTCGGGCATGCGCGTCGAGGAGATTCACTGATGACCGCTCGCCACACATTCATCCTGCCGGTGATATTGATGGGCGCGGCTATCCTCGGCAGTTGCGGTGGCGGGAGCAGCCACATCAACAGCATGCCCTCCATCGCCGCTTCGGGCAGTAATGTTCAACCGATTGTGGTGAATTCCGGACCCGCCAACAATTACGCCAACGGTGTTTTTACCACCGTGACCGTCTGCGTTCCCTCCACCTCGACGTGTCAAGACATCAGCGGAGTCCTGGTGGATACCGGTTCCTACGGCCTGCGGCTCTTGTCTTCTGCAGGCGGGGGCGCGTTGACGCTTTCGCTTCCACGGCAAACCACTGGCAGTACTCCGGTCGGGGAGTGCGCGCCATTCGTGACGGGATACACCTGGGGTTCGGTAAATTCGGCCGACATCAAATTGTCCGGTGAAGTGGCCAGCAACGTTCCGGTTCAGGTGATCGATCCGACATTCGCCTCCGTTCCCGCCGATTGTAAGAGCGGCGGTGTTCCCGCAGACAACACCCTGCAGACGCTAGGTGCAAACGGAATCTTGGGCGTCGGACCTTACGCGCAGGATTGCGGCGCCGCTTGCACCCAGACGGGCGCCAACAACCCTGGCCTGTACTACTCGTGCAGCGGGAGTACGTGTCAGGTGATTGCGGAGTCGCTCACCCAGCAAGTGCAAAATCCCGTGGCAGTCTTTCCTGCGGACAACAATGGAGTGATCATCGAATTGCCGGCGGTTTCCGGCTCCCTGTCAAGCCTGAGCGGCTCGATGGTGTTCGGCATCGGCACGCAATCCAACAACTCAGTCGGAAAGGCCACGGTATTTCCTCTTAACTCGAACGGCGAATTCTCTACCACATTTAAAGGAAAGACGTATCCCAGCTTCGTGGATAGTGGATCGAATGCCTTGTTCTTTCTTGACGCAGCCACGACGGGTTTAACCGTTTGCAGCGACAATTCCGGTTTTTACTGTCCCTCCTCGTCGACCAATTTGTCTGCAACTACCTTTTCATCAGCTACCACGGCGAACATCAACTTCGCCGTGGCGAATGCCGACTCGCTCTTCTCCAATCGTGTGGACTTCGTATTCAGCACGCTCGGCGGCCCCAATGCGGGCACCTTCGACTGGGGCTTGCCCTTCTTTTTCGGGCGGAACGTCTACACGGCCATCGAATCGCGCACCACGCCCGTGGGCTCGGGACCCTTCTGGGCGTACTAAGAATCACTTTAGTTGCACATTAAGACCAACTTACAGGCAATACCGGATGGACCGCTCCACCCGTGCGCGACTAGCGTCAGAAGGCTGCATTTATGCGGCTCAACGCCACAGAAAGAGGGTGCTCGCGATATGAAACCGATTCAGCGCAGGGCCAGTCGGTACATCCTCGCATTAGCGACGGCAAGTTTGTCTTTAGCGAGTCTGGGCTGGGCTGCCGACAACAGCCAATCCGAAGTTGCCCAGCGACTGAGTGACTCGACAAAAGTCTTGAACGAAGTGATGTCCGCACCTGACAAGGCGATTCCGGCAGGCGTGATCCAGCACTCGCAGTGCGTAGCTGTGTTCCCGTCTACCATCCAGGTTGCCGTTCTGGTGGGCGCCAAGCACGGCAAAGGTTTTGTGACCTGCCGGACGTCCAATGGTTGGAGCGCCCCCGCACCCCTGGATATATCCGGAGGCAGTTGGGGAGCGCAGCTGGGGGGCGAATCCATTGATTTGATTGTGCTCGTCACCGATGAAAAAGGACTGCGGCAGCTTGAGTCAGGCAAATTCCGGATGGGGGTGGAAACGTCTGTGACTGCGGGACCGGTCGGAGGTCACCACATGACACTGAACGCAGATGTCGTGAGCTATTCGCGCAGCCGTGGGGTATTTGCCGGAACCAATATCACCGGCTCCTCTATTACGGAAGATGAAAGCGAAGCTCGCGCCATGTACGGCTCGGCTTTGCCGCTTAGCGACATCCTTAACGGCAAGGCGCAGCCCCCGAGTGGCAGTGATTCGTTCCTAAAGACGGTGGAGAACTACGCGGGAGAGACGAAAGCGAAGAACTGAAGACACATTCTGTACGGAAGGGACCTATGGCCGACCAGCATCGCACACTGATCTCGGAAACGTCGTCGGAACCCTTCCGGCTCCCACAGGAACAACGGCTCCTGTTCAGCGAAATCCTCACTTTGCTCGAAGAGAGAAGAGTACGTTATGCGGTCGCGGGCGCTTTCGCTCTTCAGGAGCATACCGGAATCCATCGCGATACCAAGGATCTCGATGTCTTTATGACTGCGGAGACAGCCGTCGAAACGGTGAAGATCCTGAAAGCGGAAGGCTTCCGATGCGAGACTTGCGATCCCGTCTGGCTTTTCAAGGCGCACCGGGATGGGTTCTTTGTAGACCTTATTACAGGCATGAGCAATGCGGCGATTGTGGTCGAGGATCTGTGGATTCAGCGCTCGAAGCCCGCAACCATACACGGCGTCCAAACGCGTGTGCTGGCGGCGGAGGAGCTGCTCGCCTCGAAGCTTTTTGTCACTCGCCGCGAACGCTTTGATGGGGCCGACATCGCGCACGTGATCTACGGCACCCGCGGAAAACTGGACTGGCAGCGCATTCTTCAACTTGCGGGTCAGAACTGGGAGATTTTATTCTGGGCGCTGGTCTTGTTCAGGTTCACCTATCCCGCCCAAACCGAGTTCGTTCCCGCGGATCTCTGGCGCGACCTGATTCACCGTTTCGAGGCCGCCGTTGCCCACCCGGATCCGGCGGCCAGATTTCGCGGCAGCCTCATTGACGACAAGATGTTTGCCATCGACGTCAACGAGTGGGGACTGGACAATCTTATGCAGGAATACCGCAATCGACGGCTGCAAAGTCTCCCGCTCGCTTGTAGACAATCATGAGAATCGCTGCTACCGCGGATCTGCATTTCTCTAGTGCCCGTGCGAATGCATTGCACGAGCAATTGAACACCGTACGCCAGGAGGCCGACATTCTCGTCCTCGCGGGCGATCTGACCAACTACGGACAGCCAGAAGAGATGGAGCCTCTGTTGAACGTGGTGGTTCGTTCCAGAGTTCCGACCGTGGCGGTTCTTGGCAACCATGATTATGAGAGTGGCAAGCAGAACGAGTTGATGCGAATGATGTCGTCGTCCGGCATCAAGGTTCTCGACGGGACTGCTTACGAGCGCGATGGCGTCGGATTCGCCGGCACTAAGGGGTTTGTGGGCGGCTTCGGACGCGGCGTCCTTACTGCATTTGGCGAAGCGGAAATAAAGCAGTTTGTTCAGGCTTCGATCGACGAGGCCCTCAAGCTTGAGCGAGCCATGGCGCAGCTGCGCACCCCCAAACGCGTAGTGGTGGTTCATTACTCGCCGATTGCGGCTACGGTTCAGGGCGAGGCCGCCGAGATTTTTCCGTTTCTGGGGACTTCGCGCCTGGCCGAAGTAATCGACCGTCACGGGGCGGACCTGGTTCTTCATGGGCATGCTCATCATGGGCAGCTCGAAGGTAAAACCACCGGCGGCAGCCCCGTCTACAATGTGGCCATCACTTTGCTGCAAGGGCGGCAACCATCGGCCTCCTATCGCATCTTCGAGGTATAAGCCTGCTTGCAGGATGCGCAATGTCATCAACTCAAATCTCAGTGAATCAGCCGCGGCTTGGGCCCAATCGCTTGCCTGACGGCAGCTGGCAGTTCCTGGTGTGGGCGCCGAACGCGCGTTCGATTCGCCTGCAACTGTGCGAAACCGACTCGTTCATAACCATGGAGCCGCTCGCGAACGGCTATTACCAGGCTGTTCTAGGCAACCTGCCAAAACACGCCCAATACGTGTACCGCCTTGACGATCGCAGTCTGCCGGATCCTGCGTCTCGCTTTCAACCGCAGGGAGTGCATGGGGCCTCGCAGATTGTTGAAATCGATGAATTCTCCTGGACCGATCAAGGTTGGAAGGGGACGGCCCTGGAGGACAGCGTTTTTTACGAATTGCACATCGGTACTTACACCGAAGAAGGCACGTTCGATGCTGTAATTCCACATCTCGGTGAATTGGTGGATCTCGGCGTGACCACGATCGAAATCATGCCGATCGCACAATTTCCGGGTCCGCGAAACTGGGGATACGACGGTGTCTACCCTTTCGCTCCACAAAGTTCCTATGGCGGCCCCGATGCTCTCCGGCGCCTCGTGAATTCGGCTCACATGCATGGCCTCTCAGTCGCACTCGACGTCGTTTACAACCATCTCGGTCCCGAAGGCAACTACCTAAATGCATTCGGCCCTTACTTCACAGATCGTTACCGCACTCCATGGGGACAAGCGGTCAACTTCGACGGCCAAGGCAGCGACGAGGTGAGGAGGTTTTTTATCGAGAACGCGTTGTACTGGCTGGAAGATTACCACTTCGACGCTTTGCGCCTGGATGCTGTTCATGGAATTTTCGACTTCAGCGCGCGCCATTTCCTGGCAGAGCTTAAGTCAGCTGTGGATGCACTCTCGGTAAGATTGGGCCGCCCTCTTCATCTGGTCGCGGAAAGCGACCTCAATGATTCACGCCTGCTGCGCGATCCGGAGCGCGGCGGTTTTGGCCTCGATGCCCAGTGGAGCGACGATTTTCACCACTCGGTCCACACCTTATTAACGAAAGAGAATAGCGGGTATTACTCGGATTTCGGCGGAATCGCCCCCTTGACCACGACATTGAAAGACGGCTGGTATTACAGCGGACAACACTCCGCGTTTCGCGGACGTCGGCACGGTAACAGCCCCGAAGGAATCGCGTCCTCAAAATTTGTGGTTTGCACGCAGAATCACGACCAGGTCGGGAATCGAGCGGCTGGCGAGCGTCTGACCGCCTTGGTTGATTTTGAATCGCTCAAGCTGGCGGCAGGCATCAACCTGCTGTCCCCTTTTCTCCCACTCTTGTTCATGGGCGAAGAGTACGGCGAGCGGGCGCCCTTCCAGTACTTCACCAGCCACGGAGACCCGGCTCTGGTTGAGGCAGTACGCCGCGGACGTCGAGAAGAGTTTGCCGCTTTTGGTTGGCAAGACAGCGTTCCGGATCCGCAGGACGAGCAAACATTCTTGCGTTCCCATCTCGCTCATTCCCTCAAGCAGACCCAACCGCATCGAACTCTATTCCGCTTCTACCAGGAACTGATTCGAATGCGAACAAAGTTCAGGCTCGGCGCTGTTCGCTCGCACACGGTTCGCCAGTTGGGGGACAGTACGCCGCTTCTTGAGGTTGGGACTGCTTTCGGTTCAGTGGGAATCGTATTTAACTTCGCCGAGTCCGAGGTCGCGCTAAGCGTTCCGGAATTAGCAGGGAACTGGATGTTGATTCTGGACTCCTCCGCTGCATGCTGGAACGGTCACGACGTCGCGCCGCCCGAGAATCCTTCCGAACATGTCCGCGGTGTTGGATCTGATCTCGTGCCGACTAGTGGTTGCCCCCCGGATTCCACTCTCAGGCTGTCACCTCGTTCCTTCCAGGTCTTTGCAGAACATCTGGAGGCAAAATGAAATACGTCTGCATCCACGGGCACTTCTATCAACCGCCCAGGGAGAATCCTTATCTGGAAGCCGTCGAGCTGCAGGACTCCGCGTATCCCTATCACGACTGGAACGAGCGCATCACCTCCGAGTGTTATGCTCCCAATGCTGCCTCCCGTATTCTCGATCCCGAGAACCGCATTGTTAAGCTGCTGAACAACTACTCTCTGATTAGTTTCAATTTCGGCCCCACGCTTTTGTCGTGGCTGAAAGATCAGGCGCAACGCGTCTATGCGGCGATTCTTGACGCCGATAAAGAGAGCCGTGAGCGATTTTCGGGCCATGGATCCGCTCTTGCACAGGGCTACAACCATATGATCCTGCCGCTGGCGAACCGCCGCGACAAAGTGACGCAGGTGAAATGGGGAATTAAAGATTTTGAAAGCCGCTTTGGCCGCCGTCCCGAAGGCATGTGGCTTCCGGAAACGGCAGTGGACACGGAGACTCTCGAGATACTGGCCGAGCACGGCATCCAGTTCACCATTCTCGCCCCGCGCCAGGCCAAGCGCGTTCGCAACAAGCAGAGCACTCGTTACCACGATGTCACTGGCGGACGCGTCGATCCCGCGCGGGCCTACATTGCCAAACTGCCTTCAAAGAAGCGCATCAACTTGTTCTTCTACGATGGTCCGATCTCGCAGGCTGTCGCCTTCGAGGGTCTGTTAAGCGATGGGAAGCGATTCGCCGACCGTTTGATGAGTGGGTTCTCGGACGCGCGCCAGGGTGCGCAGTTAGTTCATATTGCGACTGACGGTGAAAGCTATGGGCATCACCACCATTTTGGGGAGATGGCGCTGAGCTACGCATTGGAAGAGATTCAGAAAGACAATCTTGCCCAGCTGACCAATTACGGTGAGTTCCTGGAAAAACACCCTGCGGAAGACTTCGCGGAGATTGTCGAAAATAGTTCGTGGAGTTGTGTGCATGGAGTCGAACGCTGGCGCGGCGATTGCGGTTGCAACTCCGGCGGGCATCCGTGGAACCAGCAGTGGCGTGCGCCGCTCCGGGCAGCGCTCGATTGGCTGCGGGATCGCCTTGCCCCAATTTTTGAATCGCAAGGCAAGCTCTATCTGCGGGATCCATGGGCAAGCCGGGACGACTACATTCGCGTTATTCTCGACCGCTCGGAAGAATCGCGGAGCGCATTCTTCGCTGAGCATGCCATTCGTCCGCTCGACCAGGGGCAGCAGGTAACCGTGCTTAAGCTGCTCGAAATGCAACGTCACGCTCTTCTGATGTACACCAGTTGCGGTTGGTTCTTCGATGAACTCTCTGGCATTGAGACGGTTCAGGTAATTCACTATGCTGGACGCGCGCTGCGTCTGGCGGAAGAATGCTCGGGAGAGTCGATCGAAGGGGAATTTGAGCAACAACTCGCCAAAGCGAAAAGCAATTTACCCGAGCACGGTGACGGGGCGCGAATCTACGAAAAATGGGTGAAGCCTGCCGTCGTTGACATCAAACGCGTGGCCGCACATTACGCGATAAGCTCTCTGTTCGAGAGCTACTCCGAAAAGGCTCGCATTTACTGCTACGGAGTCGAACGCATGCGGTACTCGGTCGACGCTGAGGGCAAGATGCGTCTGGCCACCGGATGCGCTCAATTCCAATCCGCCATTACGTGTGAATCCTCGGAACTGGATTTCTCTGTCCTGCACTTGGGCGATCACAACGTGACCGCCGGAATCCAGCCGTCGAACAACTTCTCGGAAGACAAACGCAAGAAACTTGTTGAGGCATTCGCCCAGGCCGATACGGCCGAGGTGATTCGCCTGCTCGATCAGATTTACGGCAAAGACATCTTCTCGCTGCGAATGCTCTTCCGCGACGAGCAGCGTAAGATTACCAAGACCATTCTCGCCGAATCTCTGAACTCCGCAGCAGCGCTATACCGCACTGTATTCGAGAGCCAGGCGCCGCTCATTCGATTCCTCAACGGACTCGATATTCCTGTGCCCAACGCGCTAAAGTCCGCGGCGGAGATTGCCCTGAACAATCAACTGCAACAAATTCTGGAACGGCCAGAACTCGATACCGAAGGCATCCAGGTACTTCTTCGCGAAGCGGCCGCGAGCAAGATTGCGCTCGACGTCACCACGCTCGAATACATGATCCGGCGCCGTATCGAAAAAGACGCCGCGGAGTTTGCCGCCAATCCCGAGGATCTGGCATCTGCGGAGAAAATGATTAAGCTGCTTGACCTGCTCCCATCATTGCCTTTTCCTGTCGTTCTCTGGGAAGCTCAAAATTTGTGCTATCGCCCGTTGCTCACGGCATACCAGCAGAACGGATGGCATTCTCCCCGATCGGAACCGTCGGCAGTCCAGCGTCACAACGACCTGGATCGGCTTGCCAATCAGTTGCACATCCTTTTGCCGAAGAGCTAAAGCATGCCGCGAACCCGAATTCCATCGGCAACCTATCGAATTCAGCTGAACAAAGACTTTCGTTTTGCCGATGTTCGCAACATCCTCGATTATCTGCATCAACTCGGAATTTCAGATGTTTATCTGTCCCCCATTCTGGCCAGCCGCAAAGGAACGAATCACGGCTACGACGTCATCGACCCGAGCCGCATTAATCCTGACCTCGGCAGCGAGGAAGAATTCGCCGCAATTCAATCTGAGTTGCAGGCACGCGGAATGGGACTGGTTCTCGACATCGTTCCTAATCATATGGCGGCCAGCGCCGAGAACCCTTGGTGGATGGATGTGCTCGAAAACGGAGCGCAATCGGCGTTCGCCGCCTTTTTCGATGTCGACTGGCATCCGCACGCGCGCAGCCTCGATGGCAGAATTCTTCTTCCCGTCTTAGGGCGTCCCTTCGGCGAAGCTCTCGACTCCGGCGAGATCAGGTTGGTTTACGACGAGGGCCGCTTCTTTTTTCAGTACTTCGAGACGCTTCTGCCAGTGTCTCCGCGATCTTATTACGAAATCTTGAACCACCGGGCCGAGCGCCTCAAAGAAACTCTTGGCGAGGATAGTCCCGCGTACCACGAGTATTCCGGAATTCTCGCTTCCGTGCTCGATCTGGCTCGCGCCGATCGCCGCATCGCCCAAACCGGCGCCGAACTCCGCCTTCGCTTCGAAAGCGCCCGCGATCGCCTGCGCTCTCTCATCGGCAGCAGCCCGGAAGTGGCCGCGCTGGTTGCGCAAAATGTTACTGAAATCAATGGCAGGGAAGGCGATCCCGCCAGCTTCGGTAAAATGCAGCGATTGCTCGCCGAGCAGAGCTACAAGCTGGCTTTCTGGCAGAACCTGAACGAGAGCATCAATTACCGCCGCTTTTTTACCATCGCCGACCTCGTCGGAGTGCGCGTTGAAGATCCCCTGGTTTTTGAGGCCGCGCACGGGTACATCCTCCGCCTCGTCTCGAAGAATCCTTCCGCCGGTCTGCGCGTCGATCACATCGATGGATTGCGTGATCCTCTCGCCTATCTCAATAAGCTTCACGAGCGGCTTGACACGGATGAAACCCGCACCGGCACGTCATCGTATGTGCTGGTCGAGAAAATTCTGGAGCGCCGTGAAGGCCTGCCGCAAGACTGGCCAGTGAGTGGGACGACGGGTTACGACTATCTGAACCAGGCCAACGGAATTTTCGTGAACCCGGATGGCGCTCGCGAAATCGAGCAGGTCTACTGCAACTTCATCGGTCGTCACCAGGACTTTTCGGATGTTCTGTATCAGAAAAAGAAGCTTGTGATGAACACGCTACTGGGCGTCGAGATGCGCAGCCTCGGCCGGCAATTGGCGGAATTGGCCGCGGCCGACCGCTACGCCCGCGAACTGAATCGCGATCATCTGATCGATGCTCTGATCGAAGCCACCGCTTGCCTTCCTGTGTACCGCACCTACATCCGCAATATGGATGTGCCCCCTCACGCCAGCAACTACATCGAGCAGGCGGTTGCAGCCGCGCGTGCAAGGGCGCCCAATTTCAGTCCGGGCTATTTCAATTTCGTACGTGAAGTGCTGCTGCTGCTGAATCCCCCACACGTGCTCCCGGATCAGCGCGAAGCACGCCTTGCGTTCGTGATCCGCTGGCAGCAGTTCACCGGCCCGATCGTTGCCAAAGGCCTCGAAGACACAGCTGTCTACGTCTATCATCCCCTGTTGTCGCTGAATGAGGTGGGGGGAGATCCTCGCCCATCCGAAGCCGCCACTCGGGAAGAGTTCTGCCAGTTCCTGCACGATCGCCAACAGAACTGGCCGGGGACGCTGGATGCGACGTCCACGCACGATACGAAGCGCAGCGAAGACGTTCGCGCGCGACTGAATGTGCTTTCTGAGAATCCCACGGAGTGGAAAGAGCACCTGGAGCGCTGGTCTGCGCTCAACAGCCGGCATAAGGAAAAAGTGGGGGCAGATTCCGCTCCCGACCGCAACGAGGAATATTTTCTTTATCAAACACTGTTGGGAGTGTGGCCGCTCGATCAAGCGGCGCATGAAACCTTGCTGCAACGCCTGCAAGATCACCTGATCAAAGCGACACGCGAAGCAATGGTCCACACGCGGTGGACGCGCCCCAACGATCTGCACGAAAATGCGCTGAAGAACTTTGCGGCCAAACTTCTCGATCGTGAAAACCGCGAGTTTCTTGATAGTTTTGATCAATTTGAAAAAAAGATCGCGTACTTCGGCATGATCAACGGTCTCTCCCAGACCCTGCTGAAGATCGCTTCGCCGGGAGTAGCGGATTTCTATCAAGGTTCGGAGTTGTGGGATTTGCGCCTCGTGGATCCGGACAATCGCGGAAGAATTGACTTTTCGAAGAGGACGACGCTGCTCGAGCAAATTCAGAATGGGCGGGCATCCCAGGAGCAACTGCGCGACCTGATGGTGAACTGGATCGACGGCCGCATTAAGCTCTACCTGATCTGGAAAGCTCTTAGCTTCCGGCGCGACCACGCCAGCCTCTTCCACGAAGGCGAGATGGTGCCTCTTCAGTCCGCTGGCTGCCACGCAAATCATGTCGTCGCTTTCTTGCGCAGGACGGGACAGGCGTCAGTGTTGGTTGCGGTACCACGATGGCTGTCAAAGGTCCGCAGCCAAACAGAGCCTTTCACTTTCGATTGGTGCGACACTCGCGTGTTGTTGCCGCCGGACTTATCTCAACGCTGGAAAAATATTCTCTCTCAAGGAGAGTTGTCCTCGAAAGAAGGCCGGCCCGGAGTAATGGCACAAGACTTATTCCGCGACTTTCCCGTCGCATTTCTGCAAGCGTCCTGATTCGTGCTGTCAACCGTGAGCCACTCGATCGCAGGCTCAAGGTACGATTTCGGCTTCTGCCGGAGAACCATGCGCTGAATCGGGACTGACCCACACAGTGAGCTTCGCTGGTTCGACTGCAAACTCGTTATGATCGTTCCACATCGCGAGCGCTTCAGGTCTCAATTCGAATTTCACTTGCTTCGTTTCGCCCGGAGCTATAGCTATTGTCTGAAATCCTTTCAGCGCGCGAACGGGTTGAGCAACACTGGTTCCCTGCAGCCGAATATATAGCTGCACAACTTCATTTGCGGCATGCGATCCGGTGTTGGTGACCATAGCTTCGGCAGTCATTACCGCTGGCGCAGCTGCCGCAGCCGCATTCTTGTTCAGTTCCACCGCACTCAACCGCTTCGTGCTGATGGTAGTCGCTCCGTAGGAGAAAGTTGTGTAGGAGCCGCCGTATCCGAAAGGGAACTGCGGCGTGTTCTGTTCATCGATGTACCGCGAGACGTACCGGCTCGCAAGATCGGTCGGAGGCTTGGTCAAGTCGATATCGTCTGGTGGCCGTCCTGTGTTCAGATGGTTGTAGTACAGCGGTTCCTGTCCCACGCTGCGCGGCCAACTTACGGCTAACTTCCCGCTGGGATTGACATCTCCAAAAAGAATTCGCGCCAATGCGGTTCCGCCTTCTATGCCCGGCAGCCATGCTGCGATCACTGCCTGGACGTGCTCAAATGCCCAGGGCAAAGTCAATGGACGGCCGCTAAACAAGATCAGGACCAGGGGCTTACCGCTGTGTGCAATAGCTTCCAGCAATTCTTCCTGCCTGCCTGGAAGCCCTAGATGCGCACGCGACCCGGCCTCGCCACTCATCTCGGGGGACTCACCCAGCGCCAAAATTACGAGGTCCGATTTCTGCCCACCTGCTACTGCCTCGGCAAGTTCTTGATCGCTGCCATCAAGAATCCCGCATCCTCTGAAATGGGACACATGCGCTTGCGGCGCCCGCTTTGCGATCCCGGCCATCAACGAAGTCCGAGGTCCGGACCCGGCGGGCGCGCCATTAGGATACGATGAGTCTTCCCCCAAAGGTCCAATCACCGCAATGTTCTGTGTTCCACTGCTCAAGGGCAGCAAGGGCTTTCCGGTCACTCCGTCGGCATTCTTCAGCAGCACAAAGGAGCGTTCCGCTGCAGTCCGGGCCAGCTCCAGACTATCCGGATGATAGAGCGCCTTCGGCGCCGCAGCCTCATCCACATAGGCATGATCGAACAGTCCTAGCGCCAGCTTCAAACGCAGCACGTGTCGCACCGCCTCGTCCAGTTCCGCAGTTGTTACCTGTCCTGAGCTCACGATCTTTTGCAGATTGTCGTGATACAGGCTGCTCACCATGTCCATGTCCACGCCGGCGAGAAAGGCTTTGCGGGCCGCGGCTTCGCCGTTCATGGCCACTCCCTGAGGAATCAGCTCTCCTATTGAATTCCAGTCGCTCACCACCAATCCGCGGAATCCCCATTCTTTGCGCAGCACCTGCTTCAATGTGAATGGATTGGCAGAAGACGGTGTGCCGCCCAGGGCGTTGAATGCGCTCATCACCGATGCGACCCCTGCGTCCACCGCAGCATGGAAGGGAGGCAGATAGTCCTGCCGCAACGTGTGTTCGGTGATTTCCGTCGTGTTGTAATCGCGCCCGCCCTCCGCCGCACCGTAGCCCACGTAATGTTTGGCGCATGCCGCAATGCTATCCGGTGCATCGAGCCGTGATCCCTGGTAGCCGCGAACATAAGCAGCCGCCATCGCCGAACCCAGGAATGGATCTTCCCCAGCCCCTTCCGCCATCCGTCCCCAACGCGCATCCCGCGCGATGTCGACCATGGGGGAAAACGTCCAGCGAATTCCATCTGCGGATGCTTCCATGGCTGCTACTCGTGAAGCCTTCTCGACAATTTCCAGATCCCACGTTGAAGCCAAGCCCAGAGGAATCGGAAACTCCGTCTTGAATCCGTGAATCACATCCAATCCGAATAGGATCGGGATGTGCAAGCGGGACTTTTCCATCGCGATCCGCTGATAGGCATTGATCTGATGAGGATCGACCACGTTGAATAGGGACCCGATCTGCCCGTGCGCGATCATGTCCTCGTAGTCGCTTCGTCCTGTGCCCGGTCCCGTCGGTTGTCCGGCGGAATACTGCACCAGTTGCCCTACCTTTTCTTCCAGCGTCATCTGTCGCAGGATCTGTTCCACCCGGCTGTCCAGCGCTGGATCGTTGATGCCGCTATGCTGTGCAGACGCTGTCTGCGCGATTGCCGTCATGCTCAGAAGCAGGCAGAGTCCAACCGCAAGGGACAAGAACGAAATTGCCGGCCTCAGCCGGACAGGACTTCGTTGATGCGGGCATGAATCGTGAAAACGAATGTGGAAGCCGAGGGATGAGCAAGCCATGAGGACGGACCTCCAGTAGTCTGATTCCAGTCTTCTACTAAATCGGATTAGTAGGAATCATCGTTGTGTATAGAAACCTGTTTTGCGCCGGATGTCAACCCTTATCCGCGTTCTTGTACGCAACATTTGCTTGCGAGCGCGATTCGGTTTATGCGAGACTGCGCATCGTGACCGGGAAAAGAACGGGACGGGCGGGCGGACGGAGGGTGCGCATGGCCTCCAAACCCGTCAGCCTGAAAGAACTGGCGGAAAAGCTGGGCCTTTCTCCTGCCACGGTTTCATTGGTCATCAACGGATCGCACGTCGCCGACTCCATTCCTCAGGAAACCAAAGACAGAATCTTTGCTGCCGTCCGTAAATACAAATATCGTCCCAACTTTTTTGCTCGCTCCTTGCGTGCCCAGCGCAGCTTCACCATCGGTGTGATCGTGCCCGAGGTGAGCGATGGCTATTCCGCCTCCGTGATGAGCGGCGTCGAAGACCATCTCCTGCAAGAAGGCTATTTCTATTTCGTCGTCAGCCATCGTCATCGTGCCGACCTGATTGACGAATACCCCCGGCTCTTGCTGGAGCGTTCTGTTGATGGCCTTATCGCCGTGGATACCCCGTGGACACTTTCGCTTTCGGTCCCCGTAGTCACGGTGTCGGGTCACAACCAGGTGAAGGGCGTTACCAATATCGTGCTCGATCACGTGCGGGCGGCCGAGGTCGCGCTCAAGCACCTGGCCCAACTTGGCCATCGCAAGATCGCCTTCATCAAGGGGCAGGAGTTCAGCTCCGACACGGAAATTCGCTGGGCCAATATCGAAAAAGCCGCGCGCCAGTTCGGCATTCCGATCGTTCCCGCGTTAGTTTCCCAGTTGGAGGGCGACTCGCCGTCTCCGGAGCTTGGTTATAAAGCAGCCCAAAAAATCTTGGCTTCGCACAAGCCATTCACGGCCCTGTTTGCCTTCAACGATATTTCCGCCATGGGAGCGATTCGCGCTCTGCGCGAGGCGAAATTACGTGTGCCGCAGGACGTTTCCGTGGTCGGCTTCGATGACATTAAAAGCGCGGCCTACCAGAGTCCCGCATTGACCACGGTGCGCCAGCCCTTGCGCGAGATGGGACGAATGGCTGCCGAAACTCTGCTGCGCCGCATTCGCCGCGCCAGTCCCGATTCGCACGGAGGCGAGACCATGGTCGAACCCAACCTGATCGTCCGCGAGACCACTTGCCTGTGTCGTACGGCGTCCAGCCCAAAAAAAGTTTAGCTCCAAGTCTTACCGGCAAATCCCACATTCCTGCTGGTAATGAATCCGCAAAAGTCCCCAACAAAATCGTTCGCGCGAAACCAAATCCGCGGGCCCAACAGGGAGACATCGTATTGCCGTTTTGTCTCTCCCTATCGAATGCGCTTGACTGTCGAAATTTGGCTGTGCTATAGCTCCTTGAATGTACTACTAAAACGCTTTTGTAGAGTTTTAGTAGAAGTTTTGCTTCCGGGTGCAAAGAAGCCTGTAAGGAGGCGTTTCATGAGTCGCTCCGTCCTTCGCCTGCAGCGCAGATTGTCGCTGCTTGCCTGCCTGGTATTCTCGGCCGTGATGGCCCATGCGCAGTATCGAACCTCCATTCAGGGTGTGGTGACCGATACCACAGGCGCCGTGATCCCGGGTGCTACCTTGACCTTGACGAATCCGGCCACGGGACAAAAGCAGGTGCGCACCAGCGGTGACGACGGTATCTACAATTTCAATGCATTGCCGGCAGGCGCACACTTCAACCTGGTGGCGGAAAAACCGGACTTTCAAAAAAAAGAAATCAATAATCTTCAACTGGTTCCCGATCAGTCGAACGCCGTGAACGTCACACTCGTTGCTGGAGGCGCAACCGAAGTCGTTCAAGTGAATGCTGAAAACGCGCCGTTACTCGATACCCAAACCGCTTCCGTAAACGGTGTCGTTTCCGACAATCAGATCCAGCACATGCCCTCGTTTGGGAGGGACGTGCTCAAACTCGGGCAGCTTGCCCCCGGCGTCTTCGGCGATGGCTCACAGGGAGGCGGTGGTGGCGGCTACAACCTTCCCGGAACAGAAACGGGAGGAGGTGCTTCCGGCTCTGACCAGGGCATCTTCAATACCGAGAACGGTGCGCCCGTGAGCGCGAATGGCCAGCAGACCCCGGCCAACGGCGTTACCATCGATGGAATTAGTACTACCAGCGCGGTCTGGGGCGGCACGACGGTGATCACTCCGTCGGAAGAATCCATTGATAGCTTCAAGATCGTATCCAACAGTTACGATGCGGAGAACGGCCGTTTTAGCGGCGCGCAGATTCAAATCACTTCCAAGAGCGGCACCAATTCATATCATGGCAGCGCCTTCTTTACGGCTCACCGTCCCGGCCTGAATGCCTACCAGCGGTTCAATGGTGAAGGCGCCAAAGTTTTGCGTGATCAGAGCCGGTTCAATCAGATCGGCGGCAGCGTCGGCGGCCCAATCATAAAGAACAAGCTCTTCGCTTTTTTCAGTTACGAGACCATCCGCGAGCACACCAGCGTGATTGGGAACCAATGGGCTGACACGCCGGCCTTCGACGCGTTAGCCACTTCTGGAACCATCGCTTCGACTTTGGTTAACTACCCTGGAAATGGCATCCTGAACAAAGGCGTCAACACCGTTACCTGCAAAGATGCTGGACTGGTCGAAGGTGTGAATTGCCGGGCCGTGTCCGGTGGCCTCAATGTAGGCACGCCTCTAGATCCCACGAAGTTCCCAACTGGCCAGGTCGTAGCAGGTCAGGATCCCGGTTGGGTGAGCTCTTCCTCGCCGGGCACGGGTGGGGATGGCAGTGGCGGCCCTGAAAACCTGGGTACTGTAGCCGATATTACGAATTACATCACCACGAGTCCCACTGTTAAAACTGACGTCCAGTACAACGGCCGTCTTGATTACGATCTCACTCAAAAAGACCGGATCGGCTTTGCCATTTACTGGGTTCCGGCGTCAACCGACTTCAATAACGGCGCTCGTGCGCTGGATGTCTTCCACCATAATCAGATCAACGATGCCTTTGCCCCGATCTGGAACCATACATTCTCGCCGACATTCCTCAACGAAGTTCGCGCAAATGCCGCCGGATGGCGGTGGAATGAAATTACCTCGAACCCGCAATCGCCGGTCGGACTTCCGAATACGGCCCTCGATTATTCCATCGGCAGCGCTTCCATTAATAGTTTTGGGCCGAATCCCCCAAGCCATCTGAACCAGTGGACATATAGTTTTAAGGATGTTGCCACCAAGATCATTGGGCCACACACCATTAAGTTTGGCGGTGAGCTTACGCGCCTTTTTTACTTAAATGCGTGTTTCGGTTGCGCTCTCCCAAGCTATGGCTTTTTCAACCTCTGGGATTTTCTCAATGACGCACCGCGCCGCGAGGGCTTTATTCTGGCGGATCCAAATACCGGAGAACCCACAGCCCAGCGCCAGGACGATCGCGAAAACATCTGGGGTTTTTTCGCGCAGGATGACTACAAGCTTCGCAAGAACTTGACCCTTAACCTCGGGCTGCGCTGGTCCTATTTTGGTCCGCTCTATTCCAAGGAAAACAACATGTTCGTGGCCGTGCCTGGATCTGGCTCGAGCTACCTGACCGGTCTCAATTTGAGGAAAGGGAATTCTTGGAACGCGCAGAAAAACAACTTCTCGCCCGAGATCGGCTTTGCGTGGAGTCCTACTCGCTTTCACGACAAGCTTGTGGTTCGCGGCGGTTACGGGCTCAATTACAACCAGGAGGAAATTGCGATCTCAGCGGGCATTCAAGGGAATCCGGGATTGTCCATTGGCGAGTACATCCAGATGGCGACACCGACCGGTCCGGACCCAGGCATTCTCTACGCAACCTCGTCGGATCCACACAACGCCTTTGGATACCCGCCAAATCCCAACTTTAAGCTGACTTTTGGCCCGAATGGACTTCCCCTGGTCGGGACTCCGCAATGTCCCGTTTCATGCCCGGTTGGCGTCACAATCTTTCCCGGAACTCTGCCAACCATGCGTGTCCATCATTACTCGCTCGATACCCAATACGACCTGGGACACAATTTCGTTGCTTCGTTGGGATACCAGGGGAGCTTGTCGCGTGATGTTTTATTCCATCAGAATCCCTTGGCTGTACCTGCGGTCAAGGGTTATGCCTTGAACCCACAGATCAACGGCGGGGACTACTGGAGTTCGGTTGGCAGCGGCAACTACAACGCCCTGCTCGCCGAATTGAAACATAATTTTTCGCGGCAGTTCATGGCTGACACTCAGTTCACTTGGTCCAAGAGCCTGGACAATACTTCTCGCCCGTACACGGAACCGTATTATCCCTACGATCCCAACCTCAGCTACGGCCGCTCCGACTACAACGTAGGCAAGGCATTCAAGCTTTTCGGTATGTGGCAACCGGTGTTTTTCCACGGCAACAAAGCCTGGGTCGAAAAAATCGCGGGCGGCTGGTCGCTCAGCGGCATCTTGAATATTCACTCCGGCTTCCCTTGGAGTCCCCTTGTTCCCGTCAACGGCGGAAGCCTGTATTGCGGACAATGCGGTTACGGCAACCTGTATCCCGCTGCGTATCTCGGTGGCGCGGGAAGTAATACGAGCACCGATGCCTTCAAGACCACCGACAAATCGAATTTCCCGCTGGTCGCCACTCAAGGCAGCGCCTCGGCTTATTTCTCTACGCCAGCGTATACACCGTTCAACGGCCCGGCTGCCGGGACTGCGCTTCCCCAAGCCCCGGGTGTGCGTCGCAACTCGCTTACTGGGCCAGGATACAAGGATGTAGACCTCACGTTGGTCAAGGCGTTTGGCCTGCCGAACATGCGGGTGCTAGGAGAAAACGCGATTTTCGAAATTCGATTCGATGTCTACAACGTGTTTAACAATTTGAATCTCGACGTGGGTCAAATCGTGAATGACATTACTCTTTCAAACTTCGGCGTGGTCAATAGCAACGGCAGTGCCGCTCTTGCTGCCCGTACAGCCACGCTAGGCGCCCGCTTCAGCTTCTAACCTGATGGGGCACCCGGACCTCCGGGTGCCCAGTGCTTATCCTTTGCCGTTCGTGCTGCGAAATCCCGCCCGCTCCATCCCCCTCTGCGCGTCTTTGTTCTTCATGAACGTCTTCCACACAAACCCGGTCCGCTGATTTTCTGCCATCAGCATCGTGATTCCCAGATCGATCCCCAGCACGTCGGGGTTGTACCAGTTGGTCAGGGGGTTGAACGCGTCGGCAAATCCGTAGCGCCCCCAAGCCTTGGAATAGCGTTCGCGCATCGTCCGCTGCACCAGCATGCAGTCCGAAAAAAGAAACGCCAGCGACCCGCCCGTAGCGCAGGGGACCACGCTTCCGTCGAGCTTGCCCAAACGAGGCGGCCCTCCCCACGCCTGATATCCCGCCGCCGAGTCCGACGCGGTGATTCCCCACAGCGAATCGCTGTAATCGGGAAACTCGCTGCGCAACGACAAGCAGAACGCCTTATGGGCCTTGGTGGCCTTCACTGAGTTCTCAAAATAATCCGCGTAATCGTCGCGCTTGCCGCGGAAATCAAACCACGCCTGTGAATACTGGTGCGTGAACAGCGGATCGTGCCCTGAAATGTAGGTGATTCCGTCAAAAGTCACGGTCGTACGGTCCCACGACTTCCACGTATCTGCCGCTACCGGATGTGTTGGCGATCCCAAAGCCAGCAGGTAGATCATCATCAGTTCGCAATAATGCGACCAACGTGCATCCAGGAATCCCGACTCGGGATGCCAGCCCATCGAAAAAGTTTTCCCGCCATTCAGCATCCATGGCCAATCCACGCGCTCATAGATTTTGGCCGTCAGGTCCTGAATCTCTGCGTCTGAAAAGTGCTCGCGCGCGGTCAGTACGCCGCACAGCAGCAGGGAAGTGTCGATGGACGAAATCTCGCACTTCCACTGCCTCTCGCCAGTATTGCCGTCGATGAAGTGATAGTAAAATCCGTGCTCGTGTGGCAGCTTTTGCCAGATGAAGCGCAGCGTCGTGCGCACTCGGGCCGCGATGTCATTTTTGTTGCCGTATCCGCGCGAATCGCCGATGCAGAGCGCGGTCAAGCCAAATCCGGTAGCCGCAATGCTGGCAACGGTGTGGGTGTCATGGCCCTCTGCCACTGCGCGGTCTTTCACCTGCCCAGTGGATCCCGCCTCGGTCCAGAAGAAGTCAAACGCCGCGTGCTCGATGTCGTTGAGCAAGTCGTCGTCGGAGCCTTTGTAAGGAACGCGCGGAGGCGCCACAAAATTCTTCTGCTCTGCGCTGACCAAGCGCGAGAAGGGAAGTGCCGCCGCTCCCATCCCCATCGCCCGTAAAAGGTCCCGCCGGCTATACCCAGCATGTGTATTCATAGAATCAACTGATGATCGCAGACCCTAAAAGGATAAACATTCTCTGCTTCCCTCTGTGTTCCTCTGTGCCCTCTGTGGTTAGCTTGTTTTTCGTCCTAGACCGCACCGCGTACAATATCTTCTTACAGGAGAGGACATGACCACGACGCGCCCGCAGGTGACCACCGAAATCCCCGCCGTTCCCCTCACCACCGAGGGCTACAGCGTCCTGCATCAGATGATGCGCTTTCGTTGGCCGTCTTGGCGCGCGCTCGCCGCGGCAGAAAAATCCGCCATCGCCCAGGAAGCCTCCGCCGCCCTATCCGCCATGGAGAAGCATTCCCCCGGCCAGTCTGCCCTGTACTCGCTCATAGGACACAAGGGCGACCTAATGCTCATTCATTTCCGCGAGTCCTTCGCCGACCTCAACCAGGCCGAACTGCAAATTGCTAACCTGCGCCTCAGCGATTACCTTGAGCCCACAACATCCTATCTCTCCATCGTCGAACTCGGTCTCTACGACTCGACCCTGAAGATTTATAAAGAACTCACCGACCAGGGCATCGAGCCCCACTCTGATCAGTGGAAGGCTGAGATCGAATGCAAGCTGAACCGGCATCGAGAGGCGATGCGTCCCCGGCTCTATCCCGAGATTCCGTCCAACCGCTACGCCTGCTTCTATCCTATGGACCGGCGTCGCGGAGAAGAGAAAAACTGGTACAAACTCCCGATCGAAGAACGTGCCCGCCAGATGAACGATCACGGCCTCGTTGGCCGCCGCTACGCCGGCGAAGTGCGGCAAATCATCACCGGCTCCATCGGCTTCGACGATTGGGAGTGGGGCGTTGACCTCTTCGCCGACGATCCCTTGGTCTTCAAGAAGCTGATCTACGAAATGCGCTTCGATGAAGTCAGCGCCGTCTACGCCCTCTTCGGTCAGTTTTACGTAGGAGTAAGAGTGCCGGCCGCATCATTAGAGACGTTGCTGGAAGGAAAGCTCCCGTAGGGATGTCTGTACGCGCCTACAAAGTCAAACCATAAGCACCCCTCACCACGGAGACACAGAGTCACAGAGAAGAAAAAGGGGGAATTGTATTCTCGGTGACTCAGTGCCTCCGTGGTAAAAAATGAACACCGGAGACCCTATGTCGACCCTCGGCCTTATCGAATACAAGGACGCCAGCCCAGAAGTTCGCGCCGTCTACGACGACATCATGACCACGCGCAAGACAGACTGGATTAATAATTTCTGGAAAGCCATCGCCCACGATCCTGCTACCCTCAAACGCACCTGGGAAGACATTAAGCAGATCATGGCCCCCGGCGCTCTCGACCCGCTCACCAAAGAAATGATCTATGTTGCCGTCAGCGTTACCAACCAGTGCCACTATTGCATCGCTTCGCACACGGTCTCAGCCCAGAAGAAAGGAATGACCGATGCCATGTTCAAGGAGCTGATGGCTGTCGTCGGCATGGCGAATGAAACCAACAAGATGGTAACGGGATATCAGGTCGAGATCGACGAGCAGTTCAAGAAAGGTCCGCGTTCTTGACCCGAAGCTACAACTTTTCTCAAAGCGCACAAATACGCAATGGACTTTCCAAATTTTGAACTCACTGGTCAAATCGCCCTCGTAACCGGCGCCGCCCGCGGGTTGGGGCGAGCGATCTCCCTAGCGCTGGCTCACGCCGGTGCCGACGTTGCTGTGGGCCTCCGCGATGTCAAAGCAGACGGAAATGTCACAGCCGAGATTGCGGCGCAGGGGCGGCGTGCTCTGCCCCTGCAGATGGATATGGCGCAACTTGATCAAGTACGCCAAGCTGTGGCCGACACGGAAAGGCATTTCGGACGGCTCGACATTCTGGTCAACAACGCGGGCATCTCTCCCGAGAATCCTGCTGAAAATGTTCTTGAGGAGGACTTCGACGCCACTCTGGCCGTGAACCTGAAAGGCACGTTTTTCGCCAGCCAGGCTGCAGGCCGCATCATGATCCGCCAGAACTATGGCCGCATCATCAACATCGGTTCGCAAGCCGGGTTCGTCGCTCTGCCTACGGAATCCATTTATTGCATGACTAAGGCGGCAATTTCGCACCTGACCAAGTGCCTCGCAGTCGAGTGGGGCAAGTACAGCATCACCGTGAATGCAGTCGCACCCACCTTCATTCGCACTCCAGGAACGGAGAGCTATCTGGCGAATCCGAAGGCTCGCGCCGACGTCGTCGAGCGGATCGCCGCCCTGCATCGCATCGGAGAACCGATGGATGTAGCTGGCGCGGTGGTGTTTCTGGCATCGAAAGCGGCGTCGCTGATCACTGGCGAAACCATTCTGATCGACGGCGGCTGGACAGCTCGTTAAGGGAGTCTAGCTGCCGCTCTTCGCAGCCTGCTGAATTTCTTCCGCAACCCGTGGTGGCAGGTTTTTGATGCGATAGATGAAAGCTGCGACGGTCCACAGCTTCTGATCGGAATCCCACGCTCCATTGGCGAACATTCCGGTGCGGCGAATCCCATGCTTCGCCACCCAGAAAATTTGTGCCTCGCTGTATTCGGTACCTACCTCGGGCAGTTGCGGCGCTCCTGGATTCAACGGGTCGGCCCCTTTCCTTGCCACCCCCGGGGTCCCGTGGCAACCGGAGCATTCGTTTAAATACATCTTTCCGCCGGCAATCAAATTCTCGTCCGTAGGTGCGATCGGATTGGACATTTCAGGTGCATTCCTCCGAACTGAGGAATGCACCGCCATCCGCATTAACTTTGATTCCAGGCGCGAAGGAGGTTTATCGCCGCGGACCTCGGCCAGCCCCAGCCTGAGATAAACCACTCCTGCCACGGCGAAAACCGCGATAGTAAACAGCGAACCAGCCAGGAAAGTTCTCATTTTGCGCCCCATGATCTTGGCCGAGGAGTGAAAGACTAAGATCGCTTGGTTGGACGTGCGCCCGGTCGTTTGGATAGCCGTCCCTTAAATTCATGCGCCCTCATATCGACTTTTCTGCCGCGGAAGCGCACGCCTTCCGCTTCCAGGCGTAGTCGCTGCTCGATAGCCGAATCCCCCGTCAGCTTAATCGCCCCTCCCGCGCCTAGCACACGTTGCCACGGTAATCCGAACCCTCGCCGCAGCACCCGCGCTACCATCCGTGCGGCTCCGGCCAATCCAGCCGCTCGCGCCACTCCACCGTAGGTCGAAACCTTCCCGCGCGGAATCGCTCGAATCGCTCGCTCGATACGCAACAGCGGCGCGCCGGTCTTATCTGGTTGTTTTCTCGACTTTGTCATCCGCAGCGCAACAAAACGGCTCGCCGAAGCGAGCCGTTTTGTAAAGTTAAAGGGTTCCTCGTCTTTGCTGATACAGACGTTGCTACGCGGCCTGCCGAAACGCTTCCAACGCCTCATACTCCGACGGATGCACTTCAAATACCGTCAGCAGCTTGGTCACCTGCAGCAGATCGCCTACACGCTTGGTCAGGTTCGCCAGCTTGATGTTCGCTCCGGCATTGTGCGCGGTCGTATGCAGCGCCACGAGCGTTCCAAGCCCGCCCGAATCGATGTAATTCACTTCGCTCAGATTCAGTACGATTCGCTTATTGCCGTCGGCGATCGCCTTCTTGACTTCTTCGCGCAGCAGCGACGATTCTTCGCCGAACACGATCCTTCCCGTGGCCGTGATCGCCAGAATTCCGTCTACCGTCCGTTTCGTAAGTTTCAATTGCATAAAATCTCCTTTGCGGCCGCCCGAGTCAACTTTGCCTCGCCGCATCCGCACCAATCCTTGGTCAACCAGCGTACCGCTTGTGCTAAGCCTGCGCAACCCCAGATTCTCACCGTCCGTCGCGTCCTCTGTGGTTTTGGTTTTTCATCCCGTATAATCGATACTTCGCCCTCATGAGTTATACCGTCCTGGCCCGTAAATATCGTCCGCAGAAGTTCTCTGAAGTCATCGGACAAGAGCACGTCACCCGGACTCTCCAGAATGCGATTGAGCAGGGACGCACTGCTCACGGCTACATCTTCAGCGGGCATCGCGGGATTGGTAAAACGACCGTCGCCCGCATTCTGGCCGCCGCCCTGAACTGCCGTTCCAAGGATCATCCGGTTCCGGAACCCTGCGGCATCTGCGAATCCTGCACTGAAATCCGCGCGGGAAACTCGGTCGATGTCATTGAAATTGACGCCGCTACCAACCGCGGCATCGACGAAATTCGCGAGCTTCGCGAGGCTGCCCGTTACCGACCCGCCCGCGACCGCTTCAAAATCTACATCCTCGACGAAGCCCACCAAATCACCGACGCCGCCTTCAACGCGCTCCTGAAGACGTTGGAAGAACCGCCTGACCACATCGTCTTCATGCTCGCGACCACGCAACCTGAGGATATTCCCCAGACCATCCGTTCGCGTTGCCAGCATTTCAGTTTTCGCGCCGTGAAGTTCGACGATATTGTCGGCCAGCTTCGGGATCTTTTAACCCGCGAGAAAATCGACGCCGACGATGATGCCCTCGCCTTGCTGGCTGAAGCCGGCGACGGCTCGATGCGTGATGCCCTCTCGATTCTTGATCAGGCCATCGCATCCTCCACTGGCAAGCTCACTGCGGATTCCGTTCGCAACCTGGTCGGAGCCGCACCTGCCCATGTTCTCGAGCAGGTGATGCAGGCAGTTTCCGAATCCAAGAGTGATGAAATTCTTCGTCAGGTCGACCATCTCATCAGCGAAGGGCACAGTCCCACCCACTTCGCCCGCCAGTTGGTGCGCTTCCTGCGCAATGCCACGGTGGCAAAAATCGCCGGTAAAGATTCGCCCTTGCTGCAGATTTCAAGCGAGGAGCGTGAGCGCGTGGCCCGCGTTGCTGAAATGTTCGGCGAAGAAGACCTGACGCGCCATCTGCAGATCATGCTCCGTACCCACAGCGAGCTCGGATACAAGCAGGAGCAACGTTTTCATCTCGAGCTCGGCCTCCTGAAAATGGCGCACGCCCAAAGATTGCTGCCTATCGAGCAGTTGCTGAGCGACGTTGCGGGAGCGCCCATTGCGAGCCCTCAAAGACCACCGGCACGGCCTTCGATTGTGGGCAGTCCAGGCGCCGAAGGGCGCCGTCCTGAGAGTCCAGCCGCGCGGTCAAATTACGTCAGCCCGTTTGCGGCTGATTCCGCCCGCAAAGGCACCCCGCGCCAGGAGGACTCTTCGCCGCCGGTTCTTACCCCGGGTCCGCGCATCGTGTCCGCAGCCAGCCAATCGGAACCGGTAATTCTCGGCTCCGCGGTTCCCGAGCATCGGGAGGTTGCCGACTATGTCTCTGTGGATCCCGCGGCGACTCCTCAGGATCAGGCTCCCTCTCCCCAGGCCGCCGCCGCATCCTCCTCGGATGACATTCAAAGACTCCAGGCAGCCGTCCTCCAGGCTCTCGCGGATGCGAACCAACGCATCCTTGTTTCCATGCTTTCCTCCGGCGAATGGACCATTCAAGGCAACGAAGTCGTTATCAAAGTTGCCGAATCGCAGACCGTCGTGGACATGTCGTTCGGCCCGGAAGGGAAGCGAATTGCCGTGGCCACCGCCAGCGGAGTCCTGGGACGCGCGGTAAAGGTGAAGGTCATTTCTGGAGCGGCAGTTATTCCGCAAGACAAAAAGAACGGCGCGCAGCGGCCAGCTTCCGGACCCGGCGGCCGAGGACGCGCCGAGCAAGACCCAATCGTACGCCGCATGCAGGAAAAGTTCGGCGCGGAAATCAGAACCGTGATCGACTACAAAGGCAAACGATGAAAGGAGAGGGAATAGATTGAGCAATTGGGCAACTTCGTAATTGAGTAATGGACCAGGCGCGAGTGCGAAGGCGGACGGGCCTGCGATTCCAGATTACAAAATTCCCCAATTCCCCAATCACCAAATTCCCCAATTCTCATGGGCGGCTTCAATCTCCAGGAACTGATGTCCAAGGCTAAAGCTCAGTACGAATCCCTGCAGAAAAAAATGCAGGAGACCATCGTGGAAGCCTCCGCTGGAGGCGGCGCTATCACGGCGAAAATGGATGGCCGCAAGCAGCTTCTCAGCCTGCGCATCGATCCCGAAGCTGTCAAATCCGGCGACGTGGAAATGCTCCAGGACATGGTCCTCGCCGCCGTCAATGAAGCTGCCCGCAAAGTCGACGCGCAAATGCAATCCACCGTAGGCGGGATGCTCGGCGGCATGGGAATTCCAGGCCTGTAAAGGAGCCTTTTTGACCGATCACGCTTCCGGACCATTCGACGTGAAGGTAACCCCTCAGGACGACCAGTCCGATGACCCGTTGCTCGCCCGTATGGCGCTCGACAAGCAGTATCACGGCGATCTGGAAGGCACCGGCAAAGGTCAGATGCTCACGGCCGGTACCGACGTCAAAGGTTCCGGCGCCTATGTTGCCATCGAGAAAGTATCAGGCACACTCAAGGGCCGCCGCGGAACGTTCATCCTGCAACACACCGGAACCATGACGAAAAACGCTCCCCAGCTCACAATCGTGGTGGTTCCCGATTCCGGCACTGGTGAACTGAAAGGGATCGCTGGAAAGATGACCATCATGATCGCCACCGGCGGCCAGCACTCCTACGATCTCGAGTACACGCTCCCGGACGAAAATCGCGCAATTCAGTAGATTTGTAATTCTAAGTGTCTGGCAATCGGCGGTTACAATGCTGTGAGTGGGTTTTCAACCAGGCAATTACGAAATTACCCCAATAACTCAATCCCATGTCCCGCTTCGCTGAACCCATGTCGCGTCTCATCGATGAGCTGAAAAAGCTCCCCGGCGTCGGCGCTAAAAGCGCTCAGCGTCTCGCCTTCCACATCCTGCGGTCGAGTGATGAAGATGCCGAAGCTCTGGCCGTCGCCGTCCGTGATGTGAAAGCAAACCTTCGCCTCTGCTCGGTCTGCAACAACATCACTGACGTCGATCCCTGCGTGTACTGCACCAGCCCAACCCGCAACCAGCGCCTGGTCTGCGTAGTGGAAGAGCCCACCAACATCGCCGCGATCGAGAAGACGAAACATTTCAACGGAGTCTTCCACGTCCTCCACGGAGCCATCTCTCCCCTTCACGGTATCGGCCCCGAGCAACTGCGCATCTCGAACCTTCTCTCGCGCGTCGAAGCCGGCAACGTGGACGAAGTCATCCTCGCCACCAATCCCACCGTAGAAGGCGAGGCCACCGCCGTTTACCTATCGCAGCAGTTGAAGCGCGCAGCAGTAAAAGTCACGCGCATAGCGATGGGCATCCCAGTTGGCAGCGACATCGAATACACCGACGAAATCACCATGCTCAAGGCCATGGAAGGCCGCCGGGACATGTGAAAAGCGGCATCTGACACGGCTTTTCGCGTCAGCCCAAGGCATAAAGCTCTGTGCACAATGTGCAATAGTTTGCCTTTCCTGCGTATTCACCCCACTCCTTTTGACAAAACAGTCTAACGATTACGCTATTAACTAGAATGGAATCAGACCCTTGGGTCGTGAAAAAAGAATATCCGTGGAACGAACCGTCTGGCGCGCAACTTGCATATGGTGCTCCAGCCTGTTTTGGAGGTTGGCGCCACTTTTAGGGCTGGCGTGCAGAGATGCCAGTCGCGCCGTGCGCGATGTAACCGCATCCACTCGACGCAAGAAATACCGGGCGATAAGCCCGGTTTTCTTTTGCTCACGGGGCAATGGGTTGAAGCGGAAGGCACAAGGAGTACGGCTAGACGATGCTCTCCCGGTTTAGAAACTCATTCATCTCTTCTTCGGCCGCTGTTAACCCTTCCGGCAAAGTCCCGCGATTGTATTCGGCCATGCGGTTTTTCCACTTGAGGAAGTCGGTGATGCTCTGGGGTTCGATGCGCACCTCGACTCTGCGCAGGCTGGCCAGCAACAGATTCATCTCGCAGCGGAATCCGGCGGCGCTGCGCAGGTTCTTGGCCGAAGGATGTAGCATTTCCACACGTCCGCGCCTCAATTCCAGCAGACCCCAGCCTGGCGGTAGTTCATTAATTTTCATCAGGGCTGGCGGCGTCAGGTAGAACCGCTCGCTACCCACCCCCTTTTCCGGCTTGATGCGAAACGGCTTTGCCCGATCTGCCAAGAAGTCGGTGCGCGTCACCTTGCATTCGACCAGCACCGAGTGGCACGCCTGCTTCCACCCAATCGCATCCGGCATCTCGCCGCTGATACAAGCCTGCTCCGACAGCACTACCCCGCAGCGGTACCACCGCAGCCATCGCACCGCCCGTTCCACCAATTGCGCGTGAGTCATAAAAGTGGGCTTAATGCTCCGGCCTTTCGAAGACAAGGCCGCTACAGCACTGCCATTTTTACGCCGTGGAATACGCGCTTGAAAGTAACTTGCTGGCTTCGCGCGGAAATGCCTGTTCTTAGCCGGCCAGCCGAATACCGGCAGAGGAGTTCCCAACTCTGCTTGCCCCACGAACGACTACGGGTCTTCGGAGCACTGTTTCCAGCAGATATCGTTCGGCGGCAACAGCCTGGGCCGTCGCTGTCCCATCCGTATACCCCTCGGCCGCGATCGCCAGTGCTTCGTTCCTTCCGAGAGCCGATGGCTTGCGGACAAATCCATTCGACCGGCGCTTCTGATCTGCAGCCGCGTTCTCGATCCTCAACCTTTGAACGTGTCCGTCATGCGAGGAATCGAGAGCATTTGCCAGCCGCAGTACGGCTGAGAGCCGGATAACCAGCTTCTGCTCTTCAGGAAGCAAGTCGCGCAACGCCGTGTGGCTACGGCTTGGCAATGCCCCGCAATGAAATCGCGCCACCAATGCGGCTCGGGCCACGGTTTCCGGCTTCCAACCGAGTGGCACGTCGTGCTTCTTGATCAACTCGAATGACTCCTTGTGATGTCCTTTATTGCCTTTCGACTTGCCGACATCGTGTAGCAAGGCGGCAACATTAAGAATCTCGCGCCCCTCCAGCGGAGTGCCATTGTTCACAGGCGAGATTCGGTTCATCCCGAACAAGCCCCGGGCCAACAACCCGTTATAAAGTTGCAGTGCCAGCTTTGCCACGCGTTCTGAATGCGTAAAATCCGGGTCCAGCGACTTCGCCCAGAACTTCATGCGGCGGGTGGCTATCTCCTGAATCTGTTTGCCTTGTGGTAGGCCCGCGCGCCAGGTGCTCCATAGCGAATCAGGACCAACCGTGCGCCGGCGATACTCCTCGATGCGCTTGCTGCGCTCGCGCGCAATGCGCTCGTGCCAGAGTTTGCGCGCCGCCTCATCGGGAAAGATGTGGCCCGCCAACGCGGTCGCCCAGAGCACGTCCAAATCGTGAACTTCTCCCAAAAGATCCTGCATGTGCTTCAAGTCCTTGCTCCAGGCTTCGTGCTCGATGGGGAGAAAGTTCTCGACGATATAGCGGAAGCGTTTGATCCCGATGCGTAGCGTATGCAGCGCGAGTTGCGAACGCGTGCGCATCGCGCGTACGTGCAGTTCCCGCGCCACTGTCCACCGTTCCAAAGCCAAATGTTTGAACAAGGAGCTTCCCGGGCGAATCTGCGCGGCCTGCTGCGGCAGGGACTTGCTCCATTGACGCCATTGCTTGCGGTCGAACTCTTCAAGAGCCGCACGAGCTTCATGCTTCAGTTGAGTCTCTCTCGCCCTAAGCATCCGCAACAGAACCACACCCGGGTCTGACGGCGGACTTCCAGCTTCGGGAGATATCCCTCTGGCATCAGCCGATTCCTTAGATATCTCCACCACGTTTGACGAGCCCGAGCCGGGTCTCATCTCCAGCTTGTCGACCCAATCCATCATGATCTGGACATCGCGCAACGCGCCTAGTCGCTGGAACAGCTGCCTGCCCGCCTTCTTCATGGCTTTCCACTCTTGGTCAGGGTCGATGGCCATCAAACCGTCGGCCATGGACCGGCAGCGGCGGAGCGCTACGCGCAGGTCGTGGACAGGGTCGGCGCTGAAATCGCCTGCCACCTTGTCGCACTGTTGGAGCACGCTCAACATCCAGTAGCGGAGTCCTGTAGTTTTGGCGGTGGTTTTCAAAATGCAATTGCCACTATGGCGAGGTACCGCATTATTTTACTGAACTTCGGCATGCGCTACGGCTGGGTTTTCCTGGAAGGACAACAGTCTGGCAGGCATCGAGTCGGAATTAAGGGCGGCAGAGGGGCCGCCGGCGATTACGGCTCGCGTCGTGCGCTTGAACCAGATTGCGCGGAAGAAGTGAGCGAACGCTCGACACTCACACGAACGCCAGCAATCGCCCCAGCACCAGCAAATACCCTGCAACCGACACGATTCCGTGTACCCGGATCGCCCGATGACTTGCAGGCCAGGGAAACATCAGCATTCCGTAGAGCGGCATGAACTTGTCCGGCCACACCATTCCGGCAATGCCGAAAACAAGGTTCAATTGCACAACCAGGCAAAAAATCAGGTTTTCCATGGGACGATAGAATGAAGACAATTTTATTGAATTCGCGCGACCGAGGGAAGTCCACAAAAGTGCCAGAAGCCTGAAAAGTGTACCTTTTGTAACTCTCCGGGAGACGAATCTTTAACGATAGGCGGACCTCAGACTCAAGGCCTCAGACCTCAGGGCCTGGGACCTGCGACCCACGGCCTAAGACCAAGAACTGAAGCCGAGTTCCAGGCCCACCTGCGCTCTCCCATCGGGGCAATTACCTCCGTAACGTTTGAGGGCTTACCGTTTCGGCTTACGCTTGACTTGCGAACTCTCGTTTTCGAGGAGGCGGTTATTTCCGGCTTAAACACATCGCAGGGAACACGTGCGGCCTCCGCCAAAGCGTTCGTCCATAGCCTGAACATTCTGATCAAGTATGCGCGGATGTATGGCTCTGAACACAAACGCACGGAAGCGCAATTTGAAACCACATGGAATGAGCTGCAGGCGGCGTTGCCGGCTGGCGGAGATGCTGGGTTCCTGTTGGGTGTTTCCGATAACCTGCTGCTTCTCGATGGAATCCCTCTGGAAACGGGGCAGGCGGAAAAAAGCTTCGCGACACTGCTGACTACGGCGGGGCTCGCCAGCCTGCACTTCTCGAAAGACGTCACCGAAGAAGACTTCGTGCGGCTGGTGCGTGCGTTTACCGTCGCAGGATCCAAAGCCACAGACGTCGCCAAGCAAATTAAAGATGCGTTGGGCGCGGGCAAGCAGGGAAGCACCATCAAGATCAATGAAGTGAAGTTTATTGCGGCCGATCCCTTGACCGGCGACGTGAGCATTGCCGCGCAGATCGCCGCACAAACGCTCGGCCCGGAGTTCAAGGCATGGTTGAACGATCCGCAAAAACTGTTGCAACTGATTGCCGCTGCGGAAGGAGCCAAGTCCGGCGGGGGAGCCGGAGCCGACGGTGTTCCCATGGTCCCACTGGGCAGCGTTCCCAATCCCCCGGGCGGATATCGTGGCGGAGCCGGTACTGGCGGCGCACCGGGCGCTGGCGGTGGATCGGGAAGCGGCAGCGCGGGTACCGGCGCAGCGCCGGCGTGGACGGGAGGAGTCGTTCCACTGCAGGAGGCGGAAGTCATTCAGGCTATCCGCCTGCTGACTCGCTTCGGCGAGGTGCAGCAGGATCCTAGTGTTAAAGAAGAAGACCTGCAGAAGGAACTGACCCAAGCCGATCCCAACACGCGCCTGAACCTGCAACAGTTGCTGGGAAGCTTGGCTGCGCGCGCCACAGAGAAGCAAGAAGAAGACACTCCCCTGCTGATGAAAGCCGCCGAGCACATGGCCATCCGCTTCGCCCTTGAGCGCTATCAGAAGGGCGAAGTCAAGGTCAACGCCGTGCACCAGATGATGGAGCATATGTCCCGTCAGATGGACTCTCTGCGCCAGATCCTCCGGCTGCAGGAAGAAAAAATGAACAAGGCGGGGATCCTGGTTGAGTCGCACGCCGACATCCTCGATCGCATGTTCTGGGCTGAGGTGCCCGAGGCTGGCAAGCGCAGCGTGCTGCTCTCGCATGAAGCTCCCTGCGTGCCGCCCCGCAACTTGCGACAATTCGTAGAAGTGCTGCTTGACCGCGATGATAAGGATAGCGCGGCGGAAATTCTGAACAATTATTCCAGCTGCCTCAGCGCCCGGGAAACCGAACCGCGCCGCAAGACCGCCATTGGCATCAGCCAGGTCGCCGATCTCTACGCTCGAGTCGGCGGACAACCTATGGGCCAGGCCGTCCGCAAGCTGAGCGAGCAATTAATCAGCGAGAAAGAGCCCGAGCTCCAGAGTTTGATGAGCGCAGCTTTCGTGCGCCTGAGCCAGGAGGCGAGCGCCGCCAAGAATTATGCGGCAGTCAATGAAGTTTGTGCCGGGATGGAGTTGATCAGCGTACAGCGTCCCGTGCTCATCGGCGATCTGCGTCCTCGCGTAGGAGTTGAGAATCGCCTCCCCGAGTACATCGAAGAGGCCTTACAGCTGGACTCCATTCCCGCAGATATGCTTTCCGTTCTGCGCCGTACCAGCCAAACCGGAGCCGAGCATCTCGCCGACCGCTTCTTCCGGTGCATGCGCCGCGACGAGTGCGATCGCATGCTGCAACTGGTCAAAGAACTAGGATCGCCCGTGATGATGCAGCTCAGGGAGATTCTGCGCACCGGCCAGCCCCGCCAGGCTTCCTCCGTCGTCGGATTGGTGAGCCGCTTTGATGTAAGTACGTTGCTGGAACTGCTGCCGGCCCGGTTGCCCGAGTGGAACCGCTTCTATCACGATGTCGTTGTTCGTCAGATCGCCTACGGCAACGCTCCCGACCGGGGTCGCACGCTGCTGGAACTGGCGGAAGTGCTCGATCCTCTTGTACTTCCCGAAGCCGTCGACGAAATCGGAATGAGCGGCGATCTCACCGCCGCAGCCCCTCTGATTGCCATGGCCCGGCCTGGTGAGGCCGCATCCCGCTCCCCTTACGTGCAGCTCAAGGCTCTGGAGTCCCTGGGCCGTCTTAAAGATGCGGAAGCGGTTTCCATGCTGCGCGATATTCTGGAAGCTAAGAAGACTTTCGGATTTGTGCATCATCGTGAACTGAGGATTGCGGCGGCTCAGGCCTTATCCAAGACCGACCCACGCTACAGTTCGCAGGTGATTTCCGACAGCGGGATCGAACCTGCTGAACTTGCGATTGCTCCTCTCGATCTGGCTCCCGCATGCCCCTGGGTGCGCCAGCGCCGTTACGAGCGCCTCGTGCTCTCGCGGACTGTCACCGGAACCATCGGCAGCTCCTGGGGTAAATCCAGGATCATGATTCGCGAACTCAGCCTGGGCGGGGGTATGGGAACGAAAGAAGACAGTCTCCGGATTGGCAGCGAGGCCGATCTCGAAATTGCCATGGGCATGCGCTCAAAAATTCGCGCTCACGTTCTGCTCCGGCGCGCCCGCGTTAACGAAGTCGGCTTCGAAATTGTCAGCACCGATCTGGAAAGCCGCTACCGCCTGCGCCGCCTCCTGGTCGAGGCCCTCAACTCCGTTCCGCAAAACCGCGGGCCGCAGTGGAGCGGCGACCGCAAGCTGTAAGAAAAAAGCCTCTGCCGCAGCAGAGGCTTCTTTGAAACCCTGAAACCTTGAAACTTCCTACTTTACCTTCAGGAAGATGATCGCCAGCGTATACAAAGCTAGCGACTCGATCAGCACCAGACCAAGAATCAAGGCGAACTGAATTCCCGGACGCGCAGCAGGATTGCGGGCCAGCGACTCGGTCGCCGACGCCACCGCCTTGCCCTGGGCCAGTCCGCACACCGCGGAAGCGATCGCCATGGAGAATCCAGCAGTGATGACGACCCAGTTGGTTGCGCCGGCCGCGCCGCCCTGCGCGAATGCAGGTATGGCGAAACAGAGAGCCGACAGGATCATGAAGATACGGCTGAGTTGACGCATAGGGTGTTGCTCCTTGAATGAATTTGCCCCCAGTGGGTGGTTGACGCCATACCGTGCAGGCGCCCTCACGCTGGAAGCCAGTACTCAGTTCTCAGTACTCGGCACTGCGAAAAACCTGCTCAGAGTCCGAATCCTGACAACTGGATGCTGACGATACCATCTCCACGAATCGAAATTTTCATGCCAATTGAAGACCGAGTACTGATAACGGAGTAAAGGTACTGAGTACTGGGTACTGGGTACTGAGTACTGAGTACTGAGTACTGGGGTACTGCTGCTGCCCTAATGCTCCTCCGCCACCGCCCCCGACACATAAATAATCGTCAGCAGCATAAACACGTAAGCCTGCAAAATCGCGACCACAATGTGCAACCCACTGAAGATGATCGGAACGCCGATCGGAATCATGGAAAAGAAAACCAGCGTGATCAGGTCCCCCGCAAAAATGTTTGCCCAAAGACGTACGGTGAGAGAGAGCAGGCGTGCAAAGTGGCTGACCAGTTCAATCGGCAGCATCAAACAGGCCAGCAGGATTCGCGCCACCAGCGGCATCCCCTCCATGGGTGGCCCGAAAAAGTGCAGCAGATACTTCGCTCCGGCATGCTTGAATCCCTGCGCGTGATAGTAAAGGAACGCGCAGATCGCGCAGCCCAGCGGGACTACCGGAACACCGGTCGGCGACTCCAGCCCAGGAATCAGCCCGATCAGATTGCATATCAAAATAAAAATGAACAGGATCGCGAAGAAAGGGGTGTAGTGCTCCACATGGTGCCCGATGATTTCGTGGCTCTGGCCCAGGACGAATCCCTCGATCCCTTCGAACGAATGCTGCAGTGCTCCCGGCGACTCCACCGAAAGCCGCGATCGCAACAGCACGAACAGGATCACCAGGAAGATGAATACGATCAATTCCATGGAGAATGAATTTGCAATCGGCTGAGTGGGATACTTTGGCTCGATGTGCAACATCCGCAAAAAAACGGTGACCGGTCCGGCAAAAAGCTGATTCAGAAGGTGGGTGAACCAAAGCTGTTCAGGCATATTGAGTAGCGCCGGCATCCCGCTCCCTGCGTTGATCTAAACTCCCCGCACAACCCCCGCGTACAGCTCGTAGCCGGCCTCGCAAACGATCGCCCCCACGGGCAAAAAAAGGCCCGCAAACAGACCCCTGAGGCTCGCGGGAAAACTGGTTAATATAGCATACGCGGCCGCTCCTAACAACACGTACCGGAGCAGGAACCGCATGACGATCCCCTTTCCAGACTGCCCTTTGCCGCTGTTTGTGACCCGGTCCGCCAAGCCCGAAACGCCGCTCTTAAGCCAGTGAAAATTGAGATACGCGATCATGCACCCCAGCAGGAATCCCATCGCGGCGGACCGCCCGAACCTCCACAGCGCCCCTGCCGTGAATGCCGGCGTCAGCACAAGCATGAAATTGCGAATGCGCGTGAGCGCGGCGCCGTAGAAGGCATCCGCGCGTGACGTAAGAGGATCTTCGTTCATCGCTGGCTTCGAAACCAGTGTACAGGTGGGGGAAGGCGGTCGTCGGCCCCGCGCAATAGGCACGCGTAATGACCTGGGCTCTATTTGTTGGTCTCGCGGGCAAGCGTGCGGATCAGTTCAAACAACGCGCCGGCTGTGCCCAGCAGAAGGCCGACTACGCTGATCCACGTGACGTGTAGCCAATGATCCAGCAGCGCTCCGATCAGGTACCCCGCGACCGTTCCTGCCGGAAGCATGAACGCCAGCTGGCTGTATCGACCAAACTGCACCCAGGGACTCTTCTTCCGTTCGGGATCAGGAGGTTCGGGCACGGGTGGTGCTACCTCGAAGAAATTCTACGCCGAACCAGCGTTACGCCGACGTCCCGTCGGCTGCCCGAGCGCGTCCTCGCGCTCGGCCCTTACTCAACCAGATGCCTGCAGTTCTTAAGGGCACCTATCGTATGATCTGCGCAATGTTCTGCCCTTGCGCTATCCCCAAGGCCCAGTTGACCACTTCGATGAACCGGTTCGGAAGGATGCCGATATAAACGGTCGCAAGTCCGGTCACCGCCAAAGCCGCTTTCATGGCGAGGCTGATGGGCAGCCGCTCTGCTCCCTTTTCCGGCTGGCGCATCAGCATCGCATTGGCAATCTTCAGGTAGTAATACAGCCCGAAGACAGAGTACAGCACCCCTAGCGCCGCCAGTACGTAGTGCTGGCTCTCGATCAGGCTGAGGAAGATGAAGTATTTCCCCCAGAAGCCCGCCAGCGGCGGAATCCCAGCCAGCGCCAACATGAATACCAGCATCAGTACGGCTTCCACTGGCGCCCGCGACCAGAGTCCGTCCAAGTCATCGAGTTCATCCCCGATCACGTTGCGGTGCCGCAGCGAGGTAATCACAGCAAATGCTCCGAGGTTCATGAACGTATAAACCAGCAGATAGATCAGGATGCCTTTGTAAGCGTCGAAAAATGGCGCGCTCGGATAACTCGCCGTCGACAGCACCACCATGCCCAGCAGCATGTAACCCACGTGCGCGATGGAGGAGTAGGCCAGCAGCCGCTTTGTATTCGTTTGCGTGAGCGCGGCAAGGTTCGCGCCCGTCATTGTCGCGATGGAAACGAACACCAGCAGCGGTCCCCAGACCGACCGCATCGGGTACAGTCCCCAAAGCAGGATTCGCATCAGCATCGCCCATCCGGCCGCCTTCACCGCCACCGACATAAATCCCGTGATGCTGGTAGGGGCTCCCTCGTACGCATCCGGCGCCCACTGATGAAAAGGAATTGCGGCAATTTTGAAAAGCAGCCCGGTGATCGTCGTTACCAGAGCAATGATCGCCACCGGTTTGTACTGCGGATCGGCCATGCGGCGCATCATCTCCTGCGCGATCACCGCCAGGCTCGTGCTCCCGCACAGGCCATAGAGGAGCGACAATCCATACGCGAAAATGCCCGACGAAAACGCTCCCAGCAGCAGATATTTCAGCGCAGCCTCGTTCGAGCGCCGGTCGCGCCGCAGGAATCCCACCAGCACATACGTAGAGATCGCCATCAGCTCCAGGCCGATAAAGATCAGAACGATGTCGAAGCCGGAGGCCATGCACATCATTCCAGCCACCGACAGCAGCATCAGAGCGTAGTACTCGCCGTGACTTTCGTGCTCCGTCTCAAGATATCGCACCGACATCAGTATCGCGATGGCCGTGCCCGCCAGAAATAAGTAAAAGAAGTAAATGGCGAACCGGTCCATCAGCATGGTGTTCAGCATGCCTGCCGTGTACGGCGCAGACCCCAGCCACATCTGGATCTTGTACACTCCGATCGCCGAGAAGCACACTCCGATAAATGCCGTGACCGCATTCACCCATTCCCGTCCGGGAGGCAGCAGGAAATCGATCAGCAGAATGCCGAGCGCGAACAGCGTCAGCAGCGTGATCGGCAGCGCCAGAAGGTAGTCGGTCCAGGCCACTATTGGTTCCTCTTCGCTGCAGCTTCCACCGGCTTCGGTGCGGTTGAAGGCGCGCTTGCGGCACTGGTTGGAATTCCGGAAGAGTCGTAGGAAGTTCCTTCCGGCTGCGCCGTCGAAGCATTCACGTTCTCGCCATGTTGTTCGTGAACCATCGCCATCGTGTGATTTACCGGCTGCTCAAGAATCTGGAAGAAGGGTTTGGGATACAGCCCGATCCAGAACGCCATGATCAGCAGCGGAACGAACGTCGCCACCTCGCGCGGCGTCAGATCGTGCAGCTTCTCGTTCTTCGGATTGGTCACAGTCCCGAAAAACACGCGCTGGTAGAGCCACAGGAGATAGGCCGCCGCCAGAATGACCCCCAGCACCGCCCACGCGCCCCAACGCCAGCTCACCATGAAAGTTCCCTGCAGGATCGTGAACTCGCCCACGAATCCATTCAGCAGCGGCAGGCCCATCGACGACAGAAACATAATCATCGTGATGGTCGCGTACACCGGCATCACGTTCGAGATCCCGCCGTACTCCGCAATCTCGCGCGTATGCCGGCGTTCGTACAGAATGCCGACAATCAGGAACAGCGCGCCGGTCGAGATCCCGTGATTGATCTGCTGCAACACCGACCCGCTCAGCCCCAGCGGCGTCAGCACAAAAATTCCCAGCGTGCAGAAACCCAGGTGGCTCACCGACGAGTACGCCACCAGTTTCTTCATATCCTTCTGCATCAGCGAAACCAGCGCGCCATAGATGATGGCGACAATCGATAGCCCGATCATCCACGCGCGCACATGGCTCGCCGGATCGTTCAGCACCCGCGGGAAGAAGGGAAGCGAGAAGCGAATGAATCCGTACGTCCCCATCTTCAGCAGAACCCCTGCCAGAATGACCGATCCCGCCGTAGGCGCTTCCACGTGCGCATCCGGAAGCCACGTATGGAACGGGAACATCGGGACTTTGATGGCAAACGCAAAGAAGAAGCTCAGGAACAGCAGCGTGGCCGCGCGCGGGCCGTAGTCGGAATAAATCTGCGGCGCGGTTTTGTAGAGTTCAGGAATGGCGAAGGTATAGACCTGAGTCACGCTGTGATGATGGAAGTACAGGAACAGAATGCCCAACAGCATCAGCACCGAACCCGCCAGCGTGTACAGGAAAAATTTGATCGCGGCATAGAGTTTTCGCGGCCCGCCCCAGATGCCGATCAGCAGGTACATCGGCACTAGCATCGCTTCCCAGAACACAAAGAAAAGAAAGAAGTCCAGGGCCATGAATACGCCCAGCATGCCCGTCTGCAGCACGAGAAACCAGACGTAGTATTCCTTGACGCGATTCTCGATCGCCGTCCATGACGACAGGATTGAGATCCATCCCAACAACGTCGTCAGCATGATCAGCAGGAACGAAATTCCGTCAATGCCCAGCACGTATCCTGCGCCGATCGAGGGAATCCAGTTGTTCGCCGTGCCTTCCACAAAGTGAAACGGCTGTGTCGTATCGAAACGCTGAGCCCAGAACATTGGCACCAGCGGCAGCGAAATCAGGAAGCCGCCAAGCGCAAAAATGTTGGCGATCCACCGTATGGCGTCCTTGTTCTCTTTAGGGACGAACAGGAGCAGGATCGCGCCCACCAGCGGCGTGAACAGAATGATCGAGAGTATGTGAGATTCCATAGTCAGCTTCTAGCTTTGAGCTGTGAGCAATGAGCTGTGAGCCATTCGGTTTCCGCTTGCTCAAAGCTCATTGCTCATCGCTCACCGCTCTAGTGGTACACGTAATAAAACACGAATCCAACCAGCCCCGCCGTCATGACCAGCGCATACCATTGCACCAGCCCCCATTCGAACATGCGCGCAGGATAGCTCAGCACTCGCGCCAGAATGGCCGGTCCGTTGACGCCGATTCCATCGATAATCCACTTGTCCCACCAACTGGAAATGGTGGCAGCGAGCCGAGTCATCCATCCCGCAGCATTCACGGCCCCGTCGATGATGTGAGCGTCAAACCACGAACTGTCCTCGCCAAGTCCCATAATCCCCAGGCGCACCTTGCCCAGCTTGCGCCGTCCGGTGAAGACGTAGTCGTAGCCCTCGTCGACGTAATACTTGTTCAGCAGGGTCGTATAAACAGCTGGAGCAGTCTCGGCGATCGGTTCCTTGTAGCCCTTGTCCGCTTCGCGGTAAGCCCGTCCTGCCATCCACCACCCAACTCCGGCCGCCGCGACCGACAAGAACATCAGCAGATACTCGGTTGGGCTCGTCTGTTCTTCTTCCTTCTCTCCGGCGGCGAGTTGGCCGGCCTTGCCCTGCTCGACCAGCAGATGAGCCTCGCCACGTGCGAATACCGGATCGAGATAGTGCGCGAAGCGGTCCGATCCACCCAGACTGTGGGGCCAGCCCAGGAATCCCGCAAACAGCGACATGACCGCCAGGGCGATCAGCGGCATCGTCATCGACGCGGGCGATTCGTGAATGTGATGCTCCACTTCATGGCTCATCCTCGGTTTGCTGTAAAACGTAAGGTAGACGAGCCGGAACATGTAGAACGCCGTCATCAGCGCGGTGATGTAGCCAATGCCCCATAGAATCCGGTATGCGCCGCCCTCGCTGGTCCACGTTTGCCACAGGATTTCGTCCTTCGAGAAAAATCCCGCAAACGGAGGAATGCCCGCAATCGCCAGCGTGGCAATGAACATCGTCCAATAAGTCGTCGGAATCCGGTCGCGCAGCGCCCCCATGTTCCGCATGTCCTGCTCGCCGCTCATGGCATGGATGACCGATCCTGCGCCCAGGAACAGCAGTGCCTTGAAGAACGCGTGCGTAAAGACGTGAAACACTCCAGCGGCAAACGCCCCCACCCCGAGCGCCAGAAACATATATCCCAGCTGCGATACCGTCGAGTACGCCAGGACCCGCTTGATGTCGTTTTGCACCAGGCCGATGGAAGCCGCAAAGATCGCGGTCAGCGCTCCGATAATCGCCACGGTTTTCATCGAAGTCGGTGCCAGCACAAACAGCGCGTTCGATCGCGCGACCATGTATACGCCCGCCGTGACCATCGTGGCCGCATGAATCAATGCGGAAACCGGCGTCGGCCCTTCCATTGCATCCGGCAGCCAGACATAGAGCGGAAGCTGCGCCGACTTCCCGCACGCCCCCACGAACAGCAGCAAAGTCGCCGCCGTAATGATTGGATCGCCGATGTGAAACGCCCCGCTGCGCGCCAGGTGATTTACTTCCACGTAGCGCAGCGATCCGAAATACGACGCGATGAAAAACATTCCCAGGATGAATCCCGCGTCACCGATTCGGTTGACAATAAACGCCTTGTTGGCCGCATCGCTCGCCGACTTCCGCTGGAAATAAAACCCAATCAGCAAATACGAGCACAGCCCCACGCCTTCCCACCCCACAAACATCAGCGCGTAGTTGTTCGCGAGAATCAGCGTGAGCATCGAGAACATGAAGAGGTTGAGGTACCCGAAAAATCGGTAGTATCCCCCTTCATGCGCCATGTACCCCATTGAATAAATGTGGATGAGCATCCCGACTCCAGTTACAAACAGGAGCCAGATGCTCGACAGCGGATCGAGCAGGAACCCGGCATCGGCCTGGAAGTTGGCCTGCGAACCGTTCCGCATCGTGTAGGTCAGATGGCCAGTGTCCGTGCCGAGCCAGGTGTAAATGATCTTCTGAAAGGGCTGATGGTTGTTCGCGTCAGTCCAGGCGTTATATTGCAGGACCGATCCGCAAGCAAACAGGAACGCCAGCACGACTACGCCCACGCAAACTGCGCTCACTGATGACTTAGTCAGCTTGCGCCCGAAAAAGAACATCACCGCGGCCCCAAACGCCGGCAGCAGCGGAATCAGCCAGATGTTGTTTAGAAATAGCATTTAAGCTTTCAGCCGTCAGCTATCAGCTTTCAGTCAAAACCTTTCGTTCCAGCCTTACGGATCCGCATCTTGGATGCTGACAGCTGAAAGCTCATAGCTGACAGCTTCTTTCCTACCACTTCAGCAAATTCACCTCATCCACATTCACCGTCTCTTTATTGCGGAAGAAGGCGATAAGAATGCCCAGTCCCACGGCGGCCTCGGCCGCCGCGTCGGTGATGACGAAAATCGCGAATACCTGGCCGTGCAATGCCGCCGGCCCGTGAATGCTCTGCCAATAACGCGAAAACGCTACCAAGTTCAGGTTGACCGCGTTCAGGATCAACTCGATCGACATCAGCACGATGACGACGTTCCGCCGCGTGAGCACGCCAATCACGCCCAGCAAGAACAGCGCTGCCCCCAGCACCAGGTAATGCAGCGTCGAGATGTCCAGCATGGCATGCATTGATCGTCTATCCGCTAATCACCGACCGCTACCACTGAGCCCTGACCTCTAGCCCCTGGCCCCTGCTAAATCCTCTTCTTTGCCATCACCACCGCCCCGATAATCGCCACCAGCAGCAGCAACGACGCGATCTCGAACGAGAACATGTACGTCCCCAAGTGGCGGTCGAACAACAGGGTTGCGATACTCTGCGTGTTCCCCGATTCCACGTACGACAACCGACCAACCGGCGGGAACAGAACTTTGCCTTGCGTGGTCGTTGTATAGACCGCAATAAACAGCCCGCCCAAAGCGGCTGCCGCCGCGATCCCCACCACCCATTGCTTGTTGAACGGCCGCTCTTTTACTTGCCGCTCGATCGAGATCAGCATGATCACGAACAGGAACAGCACCATGATCCCGCCCGCATAAAGAATGATCTGCACGCCGGCTACGAACGGCGCGTACAGCATCAGGTAGAGCCCTGATTGCGCCAGCAGCGTCGTAATCAACGCCATGGCCGAGTGCACCGCATTCTTCCGCGTGATCACCAGAATGCCGCCCACGATCATCACGAAGGCGAGCAGGTAAAAAAAGAACGGCGTCGCGACCGGAGGATTCGGAATCGGATTCATCAGCGCCATGCTCCTTGCAGGTCCGCCAGCAGTTCCGTCCGCATCCCCACGATCGCCGTCAGAATCAGCAGCGCCAATCCTGTCGGCAGCAGCACCTTCCACCCTACCTTCATCAGTTGGTCAAACCGGTAACGCGGGAACGTGCCACGATACCAGATATACAGGTACATGAACCCGGCAACCTTCGCTGAGAACCAGAAAACATCCTGGACGCGCACGCGTACCCCAGGAATAAACAGGATTAGCCCGATTACCGCGAGTACTACTCCGAACCCCGCCAACCCAAGCGTCTGAACTCTGAATAGCGGATGCTTCGGCATCCTCACCGTGCTGTAGAAGGTCATCGCCGCAAGAAATAAAAAAGTGATCCCTGGAATCAGCGAGAACACCAGATCTGCCGTCGGCCCTTTGAGCGCATTCGGAAATGGACGCAGCCATCCGCCAAGCCAAAGCGTCACTGCGATCGACGACACCGCGATCATCGCCGAATACTCCGCCAGGAAGAACAACGACCAGCGGAATCCGCTGTACTCGGTATGAAAGCCCGCAGTCAGCTCCGACTCCGCTTCCGGCAAATCAAACGGCGCCCGGTTCGTCTCCGCCACCATCGCAATCGCAAAAATCCCAAACGCAATCAATCCCAGCGGAAAGAATTTAAAGATGAACCAGCGCCCCTGCGCCAGCTGCGCCTCCACAATCCCGATCATGCTCAGCGTCCCATGATCGTTCAGGCTGGTCATCATGATTGCCGAAACGACCGCCAGCCCCATGGCCACTTCGTACGAGACCATTTGCGCGCTCGAGCGCAGCGCCCCAATCAGCGGATAATGCGAGTTCGACGCCCACCCCGCCGTCACGATACCCAGCACACTCAGCGACGACACGCCCAGCATGAACAGAATTCCGATATTCATGTCGGTAATTGCGTGCGTCGGCCCGAAGGGTACGACGACGAATACGGTGAACGCCGCCAGCACTACGATGAACGGCGCGATCCAGAACACGGTTGCATCGGCTTCGGCCGGAATAATGTCTTCCTTTAGCAGCAGCTTCAGCGCGTCGGCGATTGGCTGCAGCAATCCGTGCGGGCCAACCCGCATCGGTCCTAGCCGCACTTGCATGTGCGCCAGAATCTTGCGTTCCAGCCAATTCATCGCAATCACGGCAATCGACAATCCGACGAACACCAGCAGAATGTAAACCGTGGCCCAGAAGAAATTCCCCGCTGTTCCCGGTGTCTGATTGCTATCAAGGTAAGACTCGATGTAGAGCGTGATGTCGTGCATCAGCGGTCCACCTCGCCCAGAACAATGTCGAGGGTTCCGATCACCGCAATCACGTCCGCCACTAATTGATCGCGGCACATCAGGTCCAGCGCCTGCAGGTTTACAAAGCTCGGTGGTCTCACGCGTAGTCGATAGGGCTGCGTCGATCCATCGCTCACGATGAAATACCCCAGCTCGCCTTTGGGCGCCTCGATGGAGTGATACACCTCGCCCACTGGAGGCTTGATCACCTTCGGTACCTTCGCCATGATCGGTCCGTCGGGAATGCCCGCGACCGCCTGCTCGATGATCCGCAGCGACTGCCGCATTTCGATCATGCGCACCATGTACCGGTCGTACGTGTCGCCATTCTCGCCCGTAGGAATATCGAACTCGAAATTCTTATAATTTGCGTACGGCAGTGCCTTACGAATATCCCATTTCACCCCGCTGGCCCGCAGCACCGGCCCAGTCACGCCCAGCGCAATGCAATCTTTGCCCGAGATGACGCCCACGCCCTTCGTCCGTTCCAGCCAGATGCGGTTGGTCGTGAGCAGCTCTTCGTACTCGTCAATCTTCGGCTTCACGAATGAGACGAAGTTTTTGACGTCCTTCTCGAACCCTTCATACGCCTCGTACTGCAGGCCGCCAATGCGGAACGCATGCGTGGTCAGCCGTGCTCCGCAATATTTCTCGAAAATCTTGAGAATTTCTTCCCGGTCGCGGAACGTATAGAAGAGGGGCGTGATCGCGCCGATGTCAAGCGCGTGCGTCCCCAGCCAAAGCTGGTGGCTGGCAATCCGGTTCAGTTCTGTCAGAATGACGCGGATGTACTGCGCCCGTGGCGGCGCTTCCACGCTCAGCAGCTTCTCGACCGCCTCGCAATATCCCAGTCCATTCGAAACCGCGGCCACGTAATCCATGCGGTCCACGTACGGATTGAACATGGCATACGTGCGGTTCTCGGCAATCTTCTCCACGCCGCGATGCAGGTAGCCGATCACGCACTCCAGCCCCATGACCTTCTCGCCATCCAGCCGCAGGATGACGCGCAGCACCCCATGGGTCGCCGGATGCTGCGGCCCCATGTTGATGACCAGTTCATTCGCGTCAAGAAACGTCTTGTCCCGCGTTTCCAGGTCGAGCGGCGAAAGTGTCTTGGGATCGGTCATCCGATGATCTATCTCTGTGATCCTCTGTGTCCTCTGTGGTGAATACGCGCGGGTCTACTGTCCGCTCTCAATCCCTAAATTGATCTGCACCCACTCGTTATCCTGCTGCAAAATCCCGTAATCCTTGCGCAGCGGGTATCCCTTCCAACCGTCAGGCAACAAAATGCGCTTCAGATCAGGATGCCCGTCAAACTTGATCCCAAACATGTCGAACACTTCGCGCTCCAGCCAGTTCGAGGTCGCCCAGATCGGCACCGAACTAGGCAGGCTCTCGCCCTCCGCGATCTGCGTCTTCACCCGAATGCGTTCATTCCGCGCAAACGAGTAAAGCACCCACACTACATCGAACTGCTTCTCGCGCTTGGGATAATGCACTGCGGTGATGTCAACGCAATAATCGAACTGCTCTTCATTGCGGAGAACCTGCAAAATTTCAGGAATCAGCGACCGGTCGACGATCATGTAGTTCTGGCCGAGATGTGTCAACGGCTCAATCCCGGATCCGTAATTTCCCTTGAGCTTCGACACCAGCGGCGAATCCCAAGGTGTTGGCACCGGCCCGGCCGGCTTCGGCGGCGCAGGATGCCCTGCGGCAGCTGGCTTGGCGGCTGGACTCGCCGGCGCTCCAGTCGCGGGTTTCGCTGGAGTTGCAGGCGCGGCGGCCTTCGGCGGCGCACTGGGACTCGAAGTTTCCGCTGGCGGGGAAGGCTTAGTCGGAGTAGTTGTCGTTTCCGACTGAACCGAACCGGAGGAAGTAGCGCGCTCCCCACTCGGTTTCGCGGGCTGATCCGCCGTCGGCTTTGGTTCTTTTTCCGGCGGCGGCGTCGAGGGAGATTTGGTTTCGTCCGGCATAGGGCGACGGCGCAAACTCCGGCGCAGGCTTCGTTCGGCGAGAACGTTAACTTTTATCAGCTTGAGCGGATGGTGTCAACGAGTGTGGACACTGCCAACTTGCGATCCGGCGCCTTAACCGGGTTTTTCGTCGAAGTTGATCGATAAGCCTGCGCCTTGAGGTTGAAACCGCCTCTCTATCCGCAGAGACGCTCGCGCTCCGCGTCGGGATTCAGTTTGGCGGAGCACAAATTCCGGCGCATGCGATCCGCGCCGTCCTTGAAAGTCACGACTTCAACAGCACCGGAGTCTCTGAGCGTTGCCAGTTCGGCCATTTGAGCTGCAAATTGGTCAGTTGCGATCGGCTCCCACCCATCGTTCCATGTTCCGATTCCGTGGAAGACCACAATGTGCCAGCATCCCGGTCGCACCCACTGGTCGACCTGTTCATCCTGCGTAATCTGTCGGCAGTCCACCTCGAACCAGTCTAACGACGTGTGCTCGGAATAAAACGATCCATTGTGCCCAGCTTCAACGACGGCACGCTTGATGGGCTCAGTGACATGGTAGAAGGGATAGCAATAGGAATCAGTCTTCGCCGCTAATCGCCTTTCAACCCACTCCTTCGAACCTCGAGCCTCGAACTTCGGATCGTCATCCAGTTCCGGTATCCTGTGCGTCATGCTGTGGGCGCCAATTTCATGTCCACGCTGAATCATACCTTTGAGGAACTCGATATCGTCGTCGCTCCAATTGATCTTGCGCCAGTCCGGGTGCTGGCCTCCGTCGGTGTGAATCGGATCAGTGTTGGCGACGAGGAAGAATGTGGCCGGGAAACCACGCCGGTCGAGAAGCGGAACGGCCCTCTCAAACTGGCAACGCAGCCCGTCATCAAATGTGAGTGAGACTAGTGCCGGATGAGTCATACGAGTTGGTGAGTTTGAAGAGCAGCCGGCGGCTATCCGCGCGCCTGCGCCTGGTACATCTCAATCAAATCCCGAATCCGTTGCGCATCCGCCTTGCGGTGCCCGTGGCTGGTGATCGGATCGGTGCCGCCGGTCGACTCAATCACGATCTCCGACCAGAACACGCCTGTGTTAATGTGCACCGAAGCCACCTTCGACATGGCGATGCTTTCTTCGTTGCTGCCCAGCAGCCGCGATTTAACGCGGGCCACGCGTTGCGGGCTGACCACCAATTTGGTAGGAAAGAAGAAATTACCCTGCGTCCAGCGCGAAGCAGTAAAAGTCTCCGACGGCGACGAATCCATCGTGTTGATAGCAGCGCCCGCCATGAACTCTATCTCTACCCGAGCATCATTAAGAGATGAACCCGGGTTCAATTACCCAATTACAAAATTACCCAATTACAAAATGTCCTACACCCACTCCAGCGCGCCCTTTTTCCACACCCAGATGTATCCCACGATCAGGATCACGAGAAAGATAAACATCTCGATCAAGCCAAACGCGCCGAACTCCTTAAATTTGACCGCCCAGGGAAACAGAAAGATCGTCTCCACGTCGAACACCACAAACAGAATGGCGATGATGTAAAACCGGACGGTGTACCGCCCGCGAGCGCTGTCCACCGGATCGATGCCGCACTCATAGGGCATCAGCTTCGTCTTGTTGGGATTGTCAGGACGCACCAGTTTGGCCAATAAGAGTGTGATCGGCAGCAGCGTTCCGACAATCGCGATGAAGATAAAGATGGGCACGTAGTTTTGCGGCATAGGGTCACTCAGCGCAGCAGGTCATCCTAGCGCGGATTCCCCAGCACTTCAAGCCGGACGGGAGGACCTAGATACGGTAGGACGGAGGCTTGATCCCCAGATCGCGCAGATAGATTTCCGCCTGCCCGCGATGATGCGCCACATGAATGTAAATCGCGAGTAGAACCTCGCGCCCGGGCAGCCGACCATCCGGAGAGTTGTGCACTTGACCGAGTTGGGCCTCGGTGAGGTTTGAAATAATTCCGGAGCAGTAATCGAACGATGCGCCAAGAAACTTGACCACCCCATCTTTGTCCGTCGCAGCCGGAACCACAGCCTTTGGCGCATCGGAATCCTTCAGCCCGGCGCAGAAGGCGTAATTCGTGCTGGCAATATGCAGCATGAGTTCGCCAAAGGTCATCGACTCGGGATGCGGCCGGAAAGTATATTTGTCTGCCGGCATCGCCTGGGCTACGGCCACGGAAAGCTGGCTCAGGGCAGAGAAGTGCTGAGCATACTCGCCGGCGGGCGAGGCCAGCGCTTGACTAGCTGAGAAGGCTACAACAAGAAGAGCGATGACAAAGAATTTCATCCAGCCTCCGCGGACAGGACATGACCCGCGCCGAGTTGGACGCTGCAAGCCGAGATTCGTTAGCCACCTAACCGTGTCAAAAGATTTCCAAATGTGGGGACAACCGCCCTCGGCTGCTCGGGTCCAACGTAGCCCCGGACGCATTCGTCCGGGGCGCTCGCGGCACAAGCGGTAAAGGTGAGAGTCGCCGCAGAAATCTCACGCAAACCCGTTCCTGGTCAGCGGCAACTCCCGTACCCGCTTTCCCGTCGCCGCATAAATCGCATTGCACAGCGCCGGCACAAACGGCGGCACTCCCGGCTCGCCCACTCCCGCCGGAGGCACCGTGCTCTCCACGATCTGCACATCCACGTGCACCGGAGCATCGTTCATCCGCGCCACTTGATAATTATGGAAATTCGACTGATCGATCACGCCATTCGTCGCCGTGATCTCCCCAGTCCGCGCGATGCTGGTCCCAAACACCGCCGCGCCTTCAAACTGCGAACGCACCATCTCCGGGTTCGCCACAATACCAGCATCCACAGCCGTATATACGTGCGGAATGCGGACTGTGCCGCTGCTATCCACTTCCGCCTCGACTACGGTCGCGACATAGGTCAAGAAGCTGCGGTGTACGGCGATTCCCATACCCCAGCCATTTCCCGATTTCTTCTTGCCCCAATTCGCTTTCGCCGCCGCCAGTTCCGCCACATGCTTCAACCGGGCCGTTTCATACGGATACTTCTGCGATTGCTCCGGAGGCTGCGTCCCCTCCAGAGTGCGCGCCGATCCCATTAGGGCAATCAAATAATCGTACGAATCCTGGCCCGCCGCCACTGCCAGTTCATTGGCAAACGACTGCACCGCGAACGCGTGATAAATATTCGCCACCGACCGCAGCCATCCAATGCGCACGTGCGCCACGGCCTGGCCATTCTCGCTGCGGAAGTTCGGCACTTCGAAGGGCACCACATTCCATCCCATCGACATTTCGCCCGCCCCGCCATACACCGCGGTCTTGTCGAATGTCGACCCGATCGGCGGAAACACCGACCGCTGCAGCCATGCCCGCGGCCTGCCCGAATCGTCGAGCGCCGCCTTTAGATACATAGCCGCCACCGAATGGTAGTAGTCGAATTGAATATCGTCTTCCCGGCTCCAGACCACCTTCACCGGCTTGCCCATCTTCTTCGAGAGCACCGCTGCTTCGACCGCATAATCGGGCTTCGACTTCCGCCCGAACCCTCCGCCCAAAAACGTTACGTGGCACGTAACGTTCTCTTTCTTGAGTCCGAGCGCCTTCGCGACTTCTTCCTGCACGCCCTGCGGATTCTGTGTCGGCGACCACACGGTCACTTTGTCGCCGCGCACATCCGCCACCGCGACCGGAGGCTCCATCGAAGCATGCGCCAGATGCGGCGCGAAATATTCCGCCTCCACAATCTTTCCACCCTTGGCAAATTCCGCATCCGGATCGCCTGCGCTGTGCACAACTCTTCCCGGCTGCCGCGCCGTCTCTTGCAGTTGTTTCTTGTACTCGCTAGAGGTGTACGCAGCATTGGCCCCATTGTCCCAATCAACCTTGAGCTGCTTCCGCCCTTTGAACGCCGACCACGTGTTGTCGGCAATGACCGCCACTCCCCCGAGCGGTTGAAACGCATGCGGCGGCGTGAAGGGATCGATCGACACGGTCTTCTGCACGCCCTTTACCTTCAGGGTCGCCGAATCATCCACCCCCTTCACTTTCCCGCCCAGCACCGGAGGATGCGCCACCGCCGCATACAGCATCCCATCCACCCGCACATCCATCCCGAACTGCGCCTTACCGGCGCACACATCGGTGACGTCGTATCCTGGCGCAGGCTTGCCGATGTACCGCCACTGCTCCGGCGATTTGAGCTTGACCTCTTCCTTCTTCGGAACCGGCAACTTCGCCGCCAGAGTTGCCAGTTCTCCGTATCCCAAGGACCGGCTCGATGCCTTATGCGTGACCACGTGCGCCGGATCGGCCATGCACTGTTCCTCCGGGACGCCCCATTGTTGCGCCGCCGCCCGCACCAGCATCAGCCGCGCCGTCGCTCCCGCCTCGCGCATCGTGTCGAAAAATTCGCGCACCGAGTGCGATCCATCCGTATCCTGCGAACCATAGCGCTCATCGCCATCGCCCTGGATCACCTGCACTCGGCTCCAGTCCGCATCCAGTTCGTCGGCCAAAATGCGGGGCAGGCTCGTGCGCACGCCATTTCCCATCTCCGTCCGGTGCGCCACGATGAACACCGTCCCATCCGTCTGAATTCCCAAATACACTCCAGGATGAAACGCAGTCGTATCAAGCGACGGATCCCAGGGTGCCGCGAGTGCGCCAGCATTGGCTGTCCCACTTCTCACCGCGTTTGCAAGCAATGGGTTCGTGCGTACACACAACACGAAAGCCCCGGCCGATAACATCCCCTGCAGAAAATTCCGCCGCGACACATTCTCGATGGTGATCATGCCGTCTCCTTTGCCGCTGCCGTCTTGATCGCGGCCCGGATGCGCTGATACGTCCCGCACCTGCAGATATTCCCCGCCATCCCTTCGTCGATGTCCTCATCCGACGGATGTGGTTTCGCTGCCAGCAGCGACACCGCCTGCATGATCTGCCCAGTCTGGCAATATCCGCACTGCGGCACGTTCACCTCGGCCCACGCCTTCTGCACCGCGTGCGGCCCGTGCGCCGAAATGCCTTCGATGGTCGTGATCTCACCCGTGACGGTCCCCACCTGCTTGTTACACGACCGGATCGCCTTGCCGTTTTCCAGCACCGTGCACGCCCCGCAAAGCGCCATCCCGCACCCGAATTTCGTTCCCGTGAGCCCGAGAATGTCCCGCAGATACCACAACAGCGGCATCTCCGGATCGCCATCAAAAGACCGCGAGACTCCATTGACTTTGAAATGAGCCATGATCACCTTCCGTGGAAAAACTGAGATGAGAAGTGAAGGCCCATTCTACTGCGGACCAACCCGCTCCACGCAAGATGTTGCCAAGGGGTGAAACGTACCCAGACGAAAGAAAGGTCGCCCGGAGGAAGCAGGCGACGGAAGCGTGGCTCGAGGGTAGCGCCGGCGTCTCGCCGGCTGTCGCGGGGGCGTTCCGCCCCCAAGCCTAGTAACTAGTATTTCGATATCCGCGTTCTCCGCGTCCTCTGCGGTCCTTCTCAGCGTGCTCAGCGGTTTAAGATTTTCACGACGGGTTCGCCCATCAAAGTCGAGAGTGCAACCTCCAGTCCGCAGCAGCTATTTCTCCCAATGCGTAGCCGCAAACTGCTGCGGATCGAACGTCCCCGGAGCCAATTTCACATTCGCCTGAATGTCCGTGTAATCCTCGGAGAAGACCTTCTTCCCCTCCGACCAAACTTCCACTCCTGCCGCGATCCAAGCCCCGGCCAGCGGCCTGTAATGGGTAAATCGGATATCATCCATCTTCGCCGCATCCGCCCGCGACGGCTCAATATCTCGCACAAACAGCAGCGAATCCTTCGCCACCCAGAACTGCTTCGACTTCAAATCACCTTGATCCGCTCCCACCACATAAGCCGGCTTGCCCTCCCACGTGTCCTCGTGCAGCTTCGACAATCGTAGCCTTCCCCCTTCACCACTTCGATGGTCTTCGCCGGGTCCTGCCGGTACACGTCGAATCCCAGCACCAGCAGCATATTCACTGAGTGTCGCGTGCCCGTGACTTTATTGTCTTTGATAATGCTGACATCACCGTCGACCAGCACATACCCCTTGCCGTCCGCCGGCGGTCCGATGTCGATCCGCAGCTTGCCTGGTACGGAGGCCGCCTCGTACCAGGTCTCCGCCGAACTGGTGCCATCCGGCTTGTAGGTCGTGCTCTTCTGGACGAAAGTGACCGTCTGGTACCACGACGACTGATACCGGTCATGCATAGCCCGTAGCAGGCCTTCGCCGTTCCCGATATCCTGGGCGCCGGCCAGAGTGGCGGTCAGAGTGATGAGAAGAATTATGGGTCGCATTCGAGTTGGACGGGATTCCTCCCGAAAAGACAGCACAGCCTATCAGAATTCTGCGATCTTATCGGGAAATAGAAACACTGCCCGGGCCAGCTCGGACTGCAGCGTGGCCTCCTGGTAGTAATGCCCGAGAATTCCCGGCTTCCACTGCAGCAAGTCCGGATTTTCCCGCGCGAACTCCTCCCAATCCGCTGTCGCTCCCCGCGCCATCCGCTCGCGGATCAAGAAGAAATAAGCATGGGTGATAGTTTCGTGATAGAGCCCCGGTTTTCCACGTGCCGCCGCAAAGCGCTTAAGCCCCGCAGCGAACCTCTCCAGCGCCTCCATAGGCGGATGAAGTGAAAGATACGCAAATGCTAGCCGCACATGATCGGCATGGTGGAACTCCCCAGGTAAGGAGTCCGTCTCAAAGCGGTGGATGAATTCTTCATGGCTCATGATGTCTCGCCGCGACGGCCAAGCTGGATTCCTTGATACCGTAAAACGCCAATTTCGAGCACTCGAAACTCAAAACTCGAAACTCGAAACTAACCCCTTCCCACCGCAATCGCGAACGCCGCCGCCGCATAAATCACCAAATTCCCAATCCCATACAACCCGTGCAATAAATGCAGCAGAATCGCCATCACAAACACCGCCAAAAGTAGCCATGCGCCGCGCACGCTGGTCTTCGGAATCAACAGCAGCACGGCTCCCACAATCTCTCCCCATCCCACGATCATCCGCACGATCGCCGGCATATGTGTACGCGAAAACTCGTGTGCCGCGCTCGGCAAAACGAACATCACCGCCTCAATCAGGATCACAATCCCCAACGAGCACTGCAACACGCACAATCCGATCTTGCTTTGCGAAACGCTCATAATGCATTCCTCTGTGTCGCTCTGTGTCCTCTGTGGTGAGGTTTTAGTTCTTTGCGCGTCGGCCCTTGGCTTTTATCTCCCGTAACCGATGGCTGGCGCTCGAATCCAGATCCAACCCGTAAAACTTCTTCAACTCGCGAATTCTCTCCAGAGACGTCGGGCTGAACGGCGTCTTGCCGTCAAACGCGTGCAGCACAATGCCCTCCAGCACGTCTCCCAAAGTCATATCGTGGTACTCGGCAAATGCCTTGAGAACTTTCAGAACGCGTTTTTCCATCCGTACCCCGGTCTGCACCCGCTCAATTTCCAGCTTCGGATTATCTGCCATGTGTACCAATGTACCACGGTACCACGATGGGAGCAAGATTCTTTCGTCACGCTGGAATGCCAACGAATAATTGCCCGTAATTTGACGGTACCGCGTTCCCGACCCGCTCTCACCTTGTTTATAATCTCCCTTCCGTCAATAACCCAGAAAAGGACCCCGTGGCACTCGACGACAAAATCTACCAACTGCGCCAGGAGAAGCTGAAGCAGATCGAAGCTCTCGGCCAGCCCACGTACCGCAGCAAGTACGAATTCACCCACACGGCGCCGCAGATCCTGGCCGACTACTCCGCCAAGACTGCCGAGGAACTCGAAAAAGATCGCGTCAACGTCCGCGTCGCCGGACGCATCATGGCCATCCGTCTCATGGGCAAGGCCGGCTTCGCGCACATCCAGCAGGGCGGCCAGAAGCTGCAGATCTACGTTAAGAAAGACGCCGTCGGCGACCAGGGATTCGAACTCTACAAACTGCTCGACCTCGGAGACCACATCGGCGTCAGCGGATACTTGTTTCGTACGCGCACGGGAGAACTCACGGTTCACGTCGAAGAGATCACTTTCCTGAGCAAAGATCTGCTTCCGCTGCCTGAAAAATGGCACGGCCTCACCGACGTTGAGCTTCGCTATCGCCAGCGCTACGTCGACCTCGTGATGAATCCCGAAGTCCGCGAAGTTTTTCTTAAGCGCACCAAGATGATCCAGTCCATGCGGCACACCTTTGACCTGCACGGATTCATCGAAGTCGAGACGCCGATGATGCAGCCCATTGCCGGCGGTGCCGTCGCGCGCCCGTTTGTGACGCATCACAACACGCTCGATATGGATCTCTACCTCCGCATCGCTCCCGAGCTGTACCTGAAACGGCTCGTCGTCGGCGGACTCGATCGCGTCTACGAGATCAACCGCAACTTCCGCAACGAGGGTCTCGGCTGGCGCTGGAATCCCGAGTTCACCATGCTCGAGGCCTACCAGGCCTACACCAACTACGAAGGCATCATGAACCTCACGCAGGAGTCGATCACCGAAGCCGCCAAGGCCGTGAACGGCAGCCCGAGATCAAAGTGGACGAGAGTTGAGGATGGCAAGGAAGTCGTCGAAGAACTCGACTGGTGGAACTGGCAGCGGCTCACCATGCGCGAGGCAATCATGCAGTTCTGGCCCGAAAAAGCTGGCGCGAAGCCGCAGATGGGCGACTTTAATTCCGCATCCGGCGTGAAGCACCTGGTCGATCGCTTCAACCAAGCGCACGCCCACATGGCCTACGATCCCAACGAGCCGGTAGGGAAGACGATTGCCTCGCTCTTCGAAGCCGTCGCCGAAGAGCATCTGATGCAGCCGACGATCATCTACGAATTTCCCACGGCCGTCTCGCCACTCTCCAAGCAGAAGCCCGACGAGCCTGAGTGGACCGAACGCTTCGAAATCTTCGCCGGGCAAATGGAAATTTCCAACGGCTTCAGCGAACTCAACGATCCTGAGGACCAGCGCCGCCGCTTCGAAGCGCAGTTGAAAGAACGCGAGCGCGGCGACGAAGAAGCCCACCAGATGGATGAGGACTACATCCGCGCACTTTCCTACGGCATGCCTCCAGCTGGAGGCGTAGGCATCGGCATGGACCGCCTCTGCATGCTCCTCACCGACTCGCACACTATCCGCGACGTGATCCTGTTTCCGCTGTTGCGTCCGGAAACCAAAACCGAAGCCGACGACGCAAAGGACGACGCGAAGAAAGAGGACCAGAAAGATACTGGGAAGGGCACGGCTTAGGCGGTGCCTCATCGCCTCGGCAAATAGTCCGGCACCCCTGTGGAAGAGCGGCCCTTCGAGGGCCGCGTTACGTGCCTAACAGAAACGAAGAGCTTTAGCTCCTAGGCCGCAGAACCAGCCAATGCACTCCCAAAGGTGCATCCCCGATGTTTATATTTCAGGCATAAGTTTGGGCTATGCACGGGCGGCGCTGCCGTAGTGTCCAGTCACCTGCGGGACACTGGGTCGGTGGCGCTTTGCCGTTCCGTGCGATCTTCACTCAGAACGCGAGCTGCAACCGGCTGATCAGCACGTTCTCATCGTGCAGCGGAGTCACGGTATTCGTCGCCATCCGGAAGCTGGTGTGCTCGTAGTCGGTTGCCAGTTTGACGTATTGGTTCAGCGACCAGTTTAGCCCGATACCCACTTCCTTGGCCTGTTGCGCCGCAGTTGTCGATTTGGCGAATCCCGCAAAGGCATCGCCGTCGATGCTCAGCTGGCTATAGCGCAACGCGAGTTCGACCGCGCCCAGGTGGCGGAATCCGCGATTCGGCTCAAACGAATTCCGCGGACGGATGGTTCCATAGCTGTTCTTCTCTCCCGTCAGCATCACCGAACCGGCTACCTGCCAGGCTTCGTTTCTGATTCTTCCCGTCAAGCCGTTGTTCAGCACCTGCTGCGACGAGATCACGTACTCACCCAATACGCCGATCGGCCCTGCGTAGTAGTAGGCCTGCGGCGACACGCGATTGTGATGCCCATCCGCCACGATGTTCGATGAGTATTTGAAGAATGTCGTCTGCGCCATCGTCTTCAGGCCGGCCATGCTGCCGTGCTGGCTTCCCGCCGAGCCGCCAAGGCCGAATCCAAATTGTTTCAGCGCGCCGAAGCCGGTTGTGGCAAACGGTTGTAGGAACACCCGCGCCGCAGCTTCGTTCCCGTGAGCCCATCGGGTGAAAACACCGTTCGATCCGTCGCTCGATCCGTTGAAATATCCCGCGGCGTAATCGATCAAGTTGGAAAAAAGCGACCCAGAAAGTTGTGCTCCGATGTAGCGCAGCGGGAGCAGGTCGGAAGCCAAAGAGCGCTCCTCATAACTCAGATCGCGATCCTGCCGCAGTACTTCTAGTCCGATGGGCTCTTTGAATTTACCTACGCGCAGCTTGGTGTAAGGCAAAGTCTTCAATTCAAGAAACGCTTCCTGGATCTGCGGATTGTACTGGCCGAAATCAGGCATGAAGCGGAAATCGACCGCGTTGAACAACGTGCCTTCGAACAGGGGACGAATCTTCCGGAACAGGAACGTATCCAGCTGTTCTCCATGCGTGTTGGCAGAGAACATGCGGTCGTCGGCCTGCAAATATCCATGGACCTGCAGATGCGTGCTTCCATCCTTAGTGGAGAGCCAGAGTCCGCTGCGGCGGAACGAGATCGGGCCGGTGTGTTTGACTGCGGAGGAGGCGGGCTGCACTGCCGCGGATTCGTCTTCACTCGTAGGGCTGGGACTGGCTGGTGCGGCGGTAACATTCGCGTTGGTGTACTGTACATCGCTCTGCGCGACGGTGCAGGTGGTGAAGACGGCCGATATTAATATCGTCAAAATCAACGTAGCTTTCATGTGCTTGGCTAACGTTCCCCTTTTGTGACTATTTCTAAGTGGCAGGCGTCAGTCCCCACTTGTTGTGGAGGTGACGCTCCATTCCTTTGAAGACGACCCCATCGACGACATAACCAATGGCGATGATCAAGATCATCACGGCGATGACGGCGCTCATATCATTCAGGTCGCGCCCCATCATCAGGACCTGACCGAGACCGAGACTGAGGTACAGCATCTCGGCGGTAATCAGCGAGCGCCACGCGAATGCCCACCCTTGCTTCAGGCCCGAGACGATGAATGGCAAGCTCGCAGGCAGCAGCACGTACCAAAAGAGCTTGAATCCGCTGGCGCCGAGATTGCGGCCGGCCTGGCTGAAGATTCTCGGCATCTGCTTGCGCCCATCTTCCATCGCCAACGTCACCGACAAAAGGGATCCCATGATTACCACGAACAGGATTGCGTTCTGATTCAGGCCAAACCAGAGCAGCGCCAGCGGCCACCAGCAGATACTCGGGAGGCTCTGCAGACTCACCAGCAGGCCGCCCATGGTTTCTTCCAGGAACTTGTTGCTGGCGACGCCGAGGCCAAGGATCATTCCCAGCACCACAGAGATGCCATAGCCAATCAGCACGCGGGCCATGCTGACGCGAATCGCGATCCAGTAGGTGTGATCCGCGAAACCCGCGTACAGCGCTTCACCGACGCCCCAAGGTGTTGGGAAAAGATATGGCGGCCAAATTTTCAGTTCGGCGAGCAGCGTCCAAAGGCCTAATAGTGCGGCGTAAAAAATGATGTAACGGGCAGCGTGTTTCATGCGGAAACTCCCGGCTCGATGCGCGGCTTTATCCCGGCCTGGTATTCGGCTTCGAGCGAGCGATTAATTTCTTCGCGCAGTTCGTCGAGGATTTCGCGCGCGGTGCGGGCCACGTCGAAATCTTCCAAGTGTCGCGGGCGCGGCAGATCGACGAGAAACTCGTTCTTCACGCGTCCCGGACGGAAGGTGAGCAGCACGACGCGATCGCCGAGGCGAACGGCCTCGCGGACGTTGTGCGTGACGAAGATGATGGTGCGCCCGCTGTCGCTCCAGATGCGCTCCAGTTCGTCATGCAGCAGGTCGCGAGTCTGGGCGTCGAGGGCGGCGAAAGGTTCGTCCATCAAGAGGACGTCGGGTTCAGTCGCCAGGGCGCGAGCAATCGCGACGCGCTGCCGCATTCCGCCTGAAAGCTGGTGGATGTAGCTGTGTTCGAATTTCCCGAGGTGCACGAGGCGAAGATACTGCTGCGTCTTCTCGCGGCGCTCGGCCTTTGCGATGCCTTTCATTTTCATCCCGAACTCGATGTTCTGCCCGACCGTCAGCCACGGGAACAGGCCATGGTCCTGGAAGATCATGATGCGGTCCGTGCCGGTGCCCTGGATTGGATTGCCATCCACAAGGATTTGCCCGGAAGTCGGCAGATGCAGCCCAGCGATCAAGTGCAGCAGCGTCGATTTTCCACAGCCGGAAGGACCGACCACGCAGACGAATTCTCCCGCGCGTACTTCAAGGTTGATGTGATCGAGAGCGAGCAGGCGTTCGCCGGATTGCGCGCGATAGCTGAGGCAGATGTGGTGGAGCGCGACCTTCATCGTTTCCAGCGCCTTGTCGTGATCCGGATGTGGAACCGCGATTGGACCGAGTCCAGGCTCACGCTTTGCAGAAAACCACTCCTCCACTGGAGTTGGAATTTGTCGTGGAACACGATGTGCGCTGGTGCTCATGGAATCGCCTTTCGGTTCTTCTCCGCGAGAACCTCGTTGAGGAGTGCGAGATCGTACAGTCCGGAAAGATCGGGCATTTGCCGACCCAGAAATCCGGCATAGAAGGCCTGCTGCGCAGCGGTGTTGAGCGCGCCGTGCAGCGGATCGTAAGTTACCTGCATGCGCGAGAAGGCTTCCTCAAGAACCTGCGCGGGCAGGGCCTTGCCTGTCTCGCGCCGAATTTGTTCGTTCAGAAGTTTCTTCGCTTCGGGTGGGTGAGCATTGATCCAGTCGGTGAGTTCGACGTTGGCGCGAATCCAGTTCTTCACCAGGTCGGGATGAGCTTTGAGGAATTTCGTGTTCACCACCAGCAGCCCAATGACGAATTGCCCGTTCGGCCACAGCGTGCGCTCATCCACGAAGAGACGGCCATTGCCTTCATGGATCAGGCGCGTCGCCCAGGGTTCAGGAGCCCAGGCGGCATCGAGGCCTTTCTTCAGGAACAGCGTCAACTGATCAGGATTGGCCATAGGGACGACTTGCACGTCGCCGCCCTTGTCTGTGGTTTTCATGCCGTGCTGCTTGAGCCAGTTGCGCAGGGCGACATCTTGCGTGTTGCCGAACTGCGGCGACGCGACCCGCTTGCTGTGAAAATCTTCGGGACGGTTTATGCCCGAGTCGTTGCGGACGATCAACGACGCCCCTCCGCTGGCTGCACCGGCGACCACGCGAAGTGCTTCGCCATTGGAACGGACAAAGCCGTTGATCGCGGGATTGGGGCCGACGTACGTCATGTCGATTGCCCCCGCGAACAGGGCTTCAATCGCCGAAGGGCCGGCATTGAAGCTGGTCCACTGAATCCTGACCTGCGGTCCCATGGCCTTGTCGAACCAGCCATTGGCCTTGCCCACCATCGCCTGCGCGTGGCTGATATTCGGGAATGCGCCGACGCGGATGACGGTGGCATTTTCTTGCGACCATGCAGGAAATTGCAGCAGGACTACCGATAATCCCGCGATAAGCAGATACCGGACGATGTATTTAAAGTCCATAGAACTAATAGACATTATTAACATAGAGGACATAGCAAGCAAAGGGCCAGATTAGCCCCCTGGAACTGACAATCTTCCTTTTCAAATGAGGCCCTTGGCAGCAAACCCCCAGCATGTGGAAAATCCATGTGCATCGGATTGCACTTTCGCTTAAGGGAAGGTCACACCAGGGCTAAACCCGAGTATTTGCCGCAAACGCGGCTCTCAATGGCGGCTCGTACAGTTCATCGCCCCATGCTTGCAAGGTCCTGCATAGAGGAAACGGAATGCGGAGCGCTAGCGGCTGGATATGCGCAGCAACTGCACCGTGATGTTATCTGGGCCACCACGAGCCAGCGCCATCTTCACCAGCTTCTGGCAGGCCTGTGCCGGCGGGTTCGCTTGCGCGATATGGGCGAGATCGTGGTCGGCTACCTGGCCCCAGAGGCCGTCGGTGCATAGCAGCAAAAGGTCGCCTTCCTCCAATTGAACTGGAGTTTCCGGAACATGCGGTGTCACCTCAGCTCCCGACCCCAGGGCTGCAGTGAGGATATGGCGCTGAGGGTGGGACTCCGCATCTTCGGAACGCACGATTCCGCTTTCGACGAGCCGGCCAACGTAGGAATGATCTCGCGTCAGCCGCGTGATGTTTCCGCCGCGGATCAGATACAGCCGGCTGTCGCCTACATGAGCGAAATAGAGCTGCCGGTCGATAATTGAAAGCGCGGTGCAGGTCGTTCCCATGCCGTGAAATTCGGGATGATCGAAGGCGTAGCGCTGAATCGAATCGTGCGCATTGCGGAAGGCCGTCACCAGGACCTCCTGCGGTTGCCCGTTAAAGTCGTGATCGTAGACGTAACGCACGGTCTCGACCGCCAGGCGGCTGGCTTCCTGCCCGCCCTCATAGCCACCCATCCCGTCGGCTACGATCGCGAGCCGGCCTTTACGGAGGAACTCGTCGTCCGAGTCCGGTTCCCAATAAGTATAGGAATCTTCATTATTAGTGCGCTGCAGGCCGACATCGGTCAGGCAGGCCGCTTCGATTCCAGGCTTAGGCTGTTTGCAATCCACTGGCATATTAGATGCGAACGCTGGAGCGAGAGCCTTGCTCGAGGCTCAAGGATGAAACGGCTGGGGAGAGTGTCCGTTTAAGTCCCGGTCATTATAACGGCAAGCTTGCCGGTTACGGCAAGCCCATCGTGATCTGTTCGAAATCTGGAACGGCGAACGATGTAGCCTATCATTTTCCGTGAATTTTGCACACGAACTCTGTGTCTTGTTGGAAAAGAAAAAGCCGCGAACTGCCAATGCGGCCTTCTCCTTAACCCTTTCAAAACGCGAGCAATTGGACTACTTGCCTGAGTTCTTGTCTTTGGCGATGTGGCGGCTCATGCGATTGGATTCGCGATTGAGCTGGTGCTGATCTTTCTTGGTCAGGTGGCCATTGTCCTTGGCCATATCTTTCTTTTCATTCTTCTGCAGGCGCTGTTCGCCCTTTTCGAGATGTGCAGTCTGCTTGGGTGTCAGCTTGCCGCTCTTTGCGCCATTGGCAATCCGGGTTTGTTGGCGGGTTTCGCGTCGGTTGACTTGATTGACGCGGGGATGTCCGGGATCGTGCTGGCCTGCGCCGGCGTCGGCGGTATTCGTAGTTTGAGCAAAGGCTGATCCGATAGACATCAGACCACCCACTGCCAGGATGAGCATGGACTGTGTGATTTTGTTGGTCATAAGAGAGTGAACCCCTTTCCCGGCAGTGTAGTTCTGAAAGCCAGAGGCGGAGGCGTTACGAAGGGGAAGTCAAAGTTCATGTTATTGGGCAGGTAACCGACCGCGGGTTACCGTGCCCGAATGAACGGTAGGACCGCGATTTGGCAAGCCTCACCGCGGCAAGGTATATTCGACCACTTCCGAGGACCTTTCATGAAAATGATCCGTTGGGTGGGTTGGCTTGCGGTGTGCCTGGCGATTTCAGGATTTGCATCGGCGCAGGAGGCAACTCCCGCCGCGAAGCTGCCGAGTGAGATGCCGGAGAAGTTCACGGCCGTGACTGACAGCTTTGACTATGTGAAGGGCGCGGTGATGACCCGATGCGCGACGGTGTGAAGCTGCACACCGTCATCGTGGTTCCGAAAGGCACCACGAGCGCTCCCATCCTGCTGACGCGCACTCCCTACAACGCCAGCGCTCAACTCAGCCACGCGCCGAGTTCGCATTTGGGATCGATTTTGTATGGCTACGACAATGCTACGGACGTGATTCTCAAGGGTGGATACATTCGCGTGGTGCAGGATGTGCGCGGCAAATATGGCTCGGAAGGCGATTACGTGATGACCCGTCCGCTGCATGGGCCGTTGAATCCGACGCCAGTCGACAATTCCACTGACACCTATGACACCATCGACTGGCTGGTCAAAAATATTAAGGTAACCAACGGGAAAGTGGGGATTCTGGGCATCTCCTATGACGGTTTTCTGCCTCTGATGGCATTGGTGAATCCGCATCCGGCGCTGAAGGTCGCGGTGCCGATGAATCCCATGGTCGACGGCTGGATGGGCGACGATTGGTTTCACAATGGCGCCTTCCGCGAGCAGAACATGCCCTACATCTACGAACAGCAGGCGACCCGATCTAACGCGGAGTCGTGGTGGACCGACCATTTCGATGATTACGACTTCTATATGGCAGCGGGATCGGCGGGAGAGTTGGGCCGCCTGCACGGGCTGGAGCAGGTTGGCTTCTGGCGGAAGTTGCTCGAGCATCCCAGCTATGACTCCTGGTGGCAGGATCAGGCGATGGACAAAATTCTGGCCGCTCAGCCCCTGAAAGTTCCCGTGATGTTGGTGGACAGCTTGTGGGATCAGGAGGACATCTACGGCGCGCCAGCCGTTTACAAGGCAATCAAACCCAAAGATACCGGCAACGACAAAGTTTTTCTCGTGATGGGCCCCTGGTATCACGGGGAGGAAATTTCGGATGCCAGTTCGCTCGGTGCGCTCAAGTTCCACAGCGACACGGGCCTCTATTTTCGAGAGAACATCCTGTTGCCGTTTCTGAATCAATATCTGAAAGACGGCGCGCCCAAGGCCGACGTTGCCCCCGTGACGGCCTTTGAGACCGGAACGAACACCTGGCGCCGGCTGCCTTCCTGGCCGGCGGGATGCGCCAGCGGGTGCACGATTCATCCCTCGAAGCTGTATCTGGAAGCGGGGTTGAAGGCGGGCTTTGACGCCCCGAAATCGGGCGACACTGCCTTTGAGGAATATGTATCCGATCCCGCGAAGCCCGTGCCCTACCGTACGCGGCCCGTTCAACCTGTGGGCTACGGCGACGGATTCACCTGGTCGGAGTGGCTGGTGGACGATCAGCGCGAGCCATCCGGACGCCCCGATGTGCTGGCGTTTGCATCGAATGTACTCAAGGATCCCGTGAAGATCAGCGGTCAGCCGGTGGTCAATCTGATCGCCTCGACCAGCGGAACCGATTCGGATTGGGTAATCAAGGTGATTGACGTATTTCCCGACGAGGTCGCAGGAGACGCGAAAATGGGCGGATATCAGCTGATGATTTCAGCGGATATCTTCCGCGGGCGGTATCGCGAAAGTCTGGAAAATCCGAAGGCGATCACGCCCGACAAGCCTCTGCTTTACCGCTGGACTCTCCCCACGGCGAATCACGTTTTTCTGCCAGGGCACCGCATCATGGTGCAGGTGCAGTCCAGTTGGTTTCCGCTGTACGACCGCAATCCGCAGACGTTCGTCCCGAATATTTTCTGGGCCAAGCCGGGCGATTACAAGAAAGCCGTGCAGCGGGTTTACCATTCACCTGAGGAAGCGAGTTTCATCGAATTGCCGGTCGTTGAGACGAAATAATTTTTGTCCGCTTTTCCTCCGTGAGACTCTGTGACCCCTGTGGTTGGAATTTTCATGCCCAAAGCCTCGCCCGTGATTGCCTACATTTTGCTGCTGACCGCGCCGCTCTGCGCGCAAGAGAAGCGCCTGTGGGTGCTCCGCGCGCCGGGAGAGATGGTCGAGTACGATCTGCAGACCTTCGCCGTGAAGCAAACGGTGAAGGTTCCGGCGGACGCCCTGAAGAATCCCGCGGCCATCGAGGTGAACCATCTGGGGGAGATTCTGTTCGCCGCTCCCGTATCCTTGCCGCTGGCCGCGGACGACGCGAAGTCGCCGCATCAGGTGTGGTTCTGGAATGGACATGCAGCGAGCATGATCGATCAGGGAGTGAAGCGGGAAGCGAGCGCCACCGGGTCGAACCAGGCGATCACGGAATCCGCGCCGAATCCCTCTCTTTCGTCTGACGGCGCGCATCTCTACTGGTTTGCCAATCAGGCGCGCCGCCTGCAGCGGGAAGAAATCGATCTCTCGACCGACACGACTTGGCAGGCGTGGCGCACCGATCTCAGCGGAGGAGACCGCGAGGATCTGGCGACCGTGAAACTTCCGGGCTGTCGCTGCGAAACCGGCACGTGCTCGGAAACCTGTCCTTATTGCGGGGTGTGGACGCCGGATGCCGGAGTCCAAAAGTTTTTTCTCATGACCGAGTTTGTGACCGGGCAAACCGAAACTACCTATCAGAAGAGCATCCGCTATCAGGAACAGGGCGGCAAGTGGACGCCCACGGTCCTCGATAAGCCATTGGAACGCGAACTGGACGCGTCCCCGACCGGCGATTTAATCATGGAGCAGATTCCCGACTCCGGCTGCTGCGGGTGGTCGAACGAGAGCAACGATCAAACGCTGGTGCTGGCCGATGGAAAGACGCGCACGGTATTTGATGAGCAGGCGACTTTCAAGAATCCCGATTATGACGTGAGTTTTTATACTTCGAATGCGAAGCTCTCGCCAGAACTGGCATCGATCGCCATGACCATCGTCGCAACCGCAGAGCCGAACAAGCCCATTCAGTTGTCCGAGGATGGACAAGCGAATCCGGAAGAGTCGCAGCGCATTCGCAAGGCGCTCACCGAGTTGCCGGCGGTGGAAGTCAAGAGCATAGAGGATTCTCCGAAACGGCTGGCCTTCGTGCCGCACGCTTCACTCGTGGGATGGATCAACGAAAAGGAGTTGCTGATCGTCGAAGATCACGTGCTGGTCGCGTATCACCTGGGTACCGGGGCGCGAAGGAAGTCGACCGTGAAGGTGGAAGATGCGGCGCGTGTATTTTTGAGATAACGCCGCTGGTCCCAAGTGTTTCTCCGCGTTCTCCGCGATCCGTTCTCCGCGCCCTCCGCGTTCCTTTCTCCGCGCCCTCTGCGGTTTAAGCTTTTTCGCGGAGCCCGCCGAGAACGGCCGCAGAGGATACCCAGACGCGCGAACGCGGCGATCCTCCCTAACTCAGGTTAGATTCAGTTCTCCCCTTGCCCCGGCCGGCGCGGTAGATGATCCACCCGAGAAGATTCGCGCCGAGCACGACTCCCCCGATCTTCCAGGAGTATTGCGATTCGCTCTCCACTCGGATCACCGGGAAGATTGAGAGAACCACAAATAGCACGGTGACCAGCAAGCCCGACAGGGCGGCTACGCGCAATGCCAGACCGGGGCAAATGCCGCTCGCTCTTGGCGCGAACAGTGGAATGGCAAACAGCGCCAGGTACGCAATCCCGTAAAACACAAATCCCCAAGTCAGGAGAAGTTCATAGGCTTCCTGCTCTCCGACTCCGATGAGCGCCGCGAAGCTCGCCGCCAAGGTTGCTCCTCCCAGAAAAAAAATCGAGTTGACCGGCGTCTTGTAGCGCGCGTGCAGGCGCGAGAACCATGCGGGCAGCAAGTGGTCCCATCCGGCCGCCATCGGCAGGCGCGCGCTCCCGCTGAAATAGAGGCTGAAGGTCGAGAGATAGTTCGTGAGCAGAAGGAAAATGGCGATGGGCACGATGATGCCGCCGAAGTTGCCGAAACCGAGGCGCAGCGCCTGCGGAATCGGACCGATGACGTCTACGTTTTCGGGCGAGACGTAAGCCAGGATCGCGCTGGTCGTCAGAATATAGATCAGAACGATCGCCGGCGCTGTGATGAGAATCGAGCGTCCGATGTTGCGCACAGGATTACGCGATTCTCCCGCAAAAATCGCGACGTATTCGAAACCACTGAGCGCGCCGAAGGTCATCTTACTGAACACGCTGAGGCTGAAAACGGTGAGCGGCGGCGCCACCAGCCGCATGGGATGAAACGCGGTCAGCGTCCCGCGCCACACACTAACGATCGGCAGTCCAATGAGAACCGCGACCGTGATCAAGACGGCGACGCTGCCCGCATTGTTGACCCATTTGCCGACATGAAAGCCAATCGCCGCGAGAATGACTTGTGCCACGATCAAGATCAACGAGGCCCCGCATACCGCCCACTTGTTGTCTGCGATCCATCCAACGGCTGGGAATGAGTAGGCAATGAAAGTGGTGGTGACCAGGCCAATGATGGCGACGTACAGCATGATGAACAGCCACAGATTCCAGGCTACGAGGAATCCGATTTGATCGTTGAATGCCAGTCGCGCCCACTCATAAAGGCCGCCTTCCAACGGCATCAGGCGGTTGAGATGGGCTACGACGAAGGCTAGCGGCACGAAGAACAGCACAATCGCGAAGAGCCACAGGGCGACGTGCGCGGGCCCGGCTTTGACCGCTGTCCCAAAAAAATCGGGAATCACCACCAGCAAAATTTGAGCCAGAACCAGGTCGATGAGCCCGAGTTCGCGGCGCAGGCCACCGTGCGCTTGAACCTTGGTTTCGTCTGCTGCGACGCTCGGATTGGAGACGGTGTTCAGAGTCCGGTACTCCCAAACGAAAGTCGAATCCCCACTTCTCCCAAATCTGGGAAGTGGGGATCCAGGTTATTTTTTCTCGGATACAGGGATCACGGCCGGTTTCAGCAGCAGGTCCTGATAGTCGAAGCTGAAGTCGGCGAGCGGAGAGACCGCAACCATTCGAGCGCTATCAATCGAGCCATCGGGATTCAGCGCGAACGTGATGAAAGCGTCTTCCGTTGTGCGCACCCGCCAGTGGGCCTTGAACGTGTCGTACTGCCAGTGCTGCAGGTCGCCAATCATGCCCGGCGTGTGATCAAAGCTGATGACCAGCCCGCCATTTTCCATGCGGATCGTGATCGGTCCGTACCACGCATCGTTGTAGACGCCCGCGTATCTTTCCAGGGCAAGAGACGGCTTGGAGTTGGCATCGCGCGCGCTTGCCGCCTTCTTCATGGTCTCCGCGGCTTCGGCTTCTTCTTTGTCTTTCACCGCCTTGAACGCGGCAATCCAGTCCGTCGGCGGCAGGTGAAAGTAATGGTCGAGCACGTGATAAAGGATCGAGTCGAACGCTCCACCTTCTTCGCCGTTGGTGAGCACGACCACTCCCAGGTTTTCTTCCGGTACCAGCATGACGCGCGAAACGAAGCCGCCAACGCCTCCCGTGTGTCCTACGAGTTTGCGGCCGTGGTAGTCGCGAAGTCCCCAGCCCAGAGCGTAGTCGGCGAAATTTGCCTTGAGTCCTGCCAGCGGTGGCGGAGGATCGCCGACCGGAAGAATGGTCTGCCCCGACCACATCTCTTTGGAGCGGTCCTCGGAGAACAAGCGGCCTTCCCGGCCCGTAAATTTCCCGCGATTGAGTTGCAGTTGCACCCATTTCGCCATATCGGCGGCGCTGGAGTTAATCGAACCTGCGGGACCGGCATTGTCGAGCAGCCCGAACGGAATCACTTGCAGCTTGCCGTCAACCCGCGAATGCGGAAATGCGTAGTCGTCGCCCGCTTTGAATTCGGTATTGCTGACATTGGAATGATTCATTCCCAGCGGTGCGAAAATGCGCTGGCGGATGTAATCGTCCCAGGAAGTGCCGGTCACGGCGGGAATAATCTGTCCGGCCGTCATATACAGCAGGTTGTCGTAAGCGTAGTGGCTGCGGAAACTCGATTGCGGCTTCATGAACCGCAGCTTGTAGATGACGTCCTCGCGCGAATAGGTAGTATGCGGCCAGAACAGTAGATCGCCCTCGCCTAGCCCCATGCCGCTGCGATGCGTGAGTAGGTCGCGGATGGTCATCTCGTGCGAGACGTAGGGGTCGTACATAACGAAGCCGGGCAGGCGCTGGTACACAGGATCGTCCCAGGAGAGTTTATGTTCGTCCACAAGTGTGGCCAGCGCCGCGGTGGTGAAGGCCTTGGTGTTCGACCCAATGCCGAACATGGTGAATTCGTCGACCGGCGTGGGCTCGCCCAGCTTGCGAACCCCGTAGCCTTTGGCAACGAGAATCTTTCCGTCTTTCACGATGGTCACCGCCATACCCGGGACGTCAAAGGTTTTCAGCGAGGCCGCAACGTAAGCATCCAGATCAGCCGGCGGCGCATTCGACGCGGCCGTCTGGGCTTTTATGGAAATTGCGAGAAATAGGGTAAAGAAGAGAACAGCAATGTGCTTGCGGTCGATCTGAGGCATGAACATCTCCCGATGAAAATGAAAGTGTGAGAGGACGACGCCGAGATTAGAACATAGATTGCGGAATTTTCGAATGGAGAAGCGAATCGGGAAAGCGAATGAAGAAGAGAGGATCTGGGACCGCCAAGGCGGCCCCAGGCACGATCGCATCGTTCAGTTCATGCGTTGCGAGACGACGGCATCGATGTAAGAAAGCAGTTCATCGATGCTGAGTTCGGACTCCAGCACCTCTTGCATCTCATTTGCAGTGAAGCCAGTTCTGGCCGCGGCTTCCTGCAGCAGTTCTGCCATGGAACAGGATGGAGTCTGGTCGGAATAGAACGTCATTGCATGCTCCTCGATATTTTTGCGGATGAAATTTGCGCTGTTCGCAGACGAAGCGGGGACCACGCACAACCTAGAATCAACAGCGAATCGAGCGGAGCAGGATAGGACGGAAGTTAGGCTCGAGGGTGAGATCGAATTCGCTCAACATGCGCAATGCCGATGCATATTGCACGATCCCGTGTAGCGGCAGCAGGGAAGCTGCCATCAGCGGGGCTGGCGCCGAATTAGCACTGGCGTGAACCACCACCGGCGCCGTACCACGGTGAAAAGCCGTGTCGAGCAGATCGACATCGGGCAGCACGAGAATCACCAGCATGAGAAACGCCAGGACACCCAGCACCAACAGCGTCGACGCTTTTACGTTCCACTGCGACATAAGCTGCAATAGTCTTGCTGAGTTGTTTGATGCTGTCAAGCCGGAAACAGTGGCATGTCGGTAGCACATGATATGTCCGGTTGAGATAGCACGTGATATGTCCGCTTTGCGGGCGGCGAGGGCAGGAGACCATGCGGAGCATGGAATCCTACCCGAAGGCCGCGATGGAGCGGGCGATGAAAGTACAGGACGTGATGTTGCAGGCGATGGCCAAGAAGATCAGCTGGTGGCAGGCGGCGGAGATCCTGG